>Ga0208901_1000229_pt1 | contig 35632 bp, 33 predicted proteins | sample AntAceMetag02UKF_FD_184764 | JGI IMG/M metagenome (GOLD analysis project Ga0208901, IMG submission 184764) | Saline lake microbial communities from Ace Lake, Antarctica - Antarctic Ace Lake Metagenome 02UKF (SPAdes) (version 2) | ecosystem: Environmental > Aquatic > Non-marine Saline and...
TTATAAGAAAGCTTTTTTCTTTTTTCTAAAATATATAGGTATAATAAATAAAATTTTATAATATTCTGACTAAAACCACATAAAACAAAAAACTAAGCAATTCTGCTTAGTTTTTTGGGACAGCCTCTTAGTCGGCTTTTTTTTTATGTCATTTCGACCGAAACGAAAGAAAAAGATGAATTTTAGTGGAGAAATCTCTTCTCTAAGTAATAATGAATTAGAGATGATTTTATTTCTCCCATATCAAAGCGCCACTTTCATAGCTGTAAGTTCAAGATAGAGTTTGAGTTTTAGAAAAAATTACTATCTTAGGGTTTCATTTACCATCTTTCAACATACTATCAGCCACAAGCAAAGGAAATTCCCCACCACGATTGGTACAAAGTCATTGTATTTGATCTCTTTTTGGTGGAACTACCACACCATCAAAATTATTTTCTTCTGCGAATTTGGATACTACATCGTACATATAGTTATAACATTTTTCTGGACTTACTTTATCCAAGAAACTTTCATATGGATTAGGTCCAAACCATAGATATTTTTTACCATCATTATTTTTTATATTCAAAAGCATAGTCATTCATACAGCAGCTCCTGTTTCTTCATCCTTCATCACAAATTCAAAATAGTTAGGATTTTTCCACATATCACCATCTCAGCTTATACATAAATGAGCTCCCATCCTTGCATTGCTACTTTCTTGTGTTTTCATAAAGTATCATCTTATATTTCTTTTTTTTATAGAGGTTTTTACAGTATTTCATCTAGAGTTTTTTACTCTTAAGGATACTTTTTCTTCATACTTTGCTACTTCCTCAAAAATTATATTTATGTCTTGTGAAAACAGACTTTCTATCCTTTTTTCCATAGAAAACATATAATTATTTCTCAATTTAGTTAATTCATATATTATTTTTTCAAAATTTCTGTAATTTAACTGTGATTTTATAGTGGAAACTATAGATTTTAACTCCTTTTCAAATTTTCTTTTATCAGTTTTTTCTTGGAATTGGATATTAGCTCCAAATATTCTGATAAGTTGTTTGAGAAGTATATCAAACCTTTTCTTATCTTCAATTCTTTCATTTTCAAAAGTATTTTTGATTGTATCTATTTGTTTCTTTTTTAGTTTAAATTTACTAGCTTTTTCTATATTTTCAGCAAATATATTTTTGATAAGTTTAAATTTTTTACTATCTTCTATATCATGAAATATATCATTTCTGATGTTGTGTTTCAGATTTTCTCAGTATATGACAGATAGCTCCTTCCACATTATATATCTTTGGGATATAGGGTCTTTATATTGTTTAGCTTCATCCATAGTATGTCTGACATAGTCATCCATATTATCCAAATATACATATCTATACATTATCATCAAATCAATTAATTCATAGTTTATCTCTACTTTTTCTTCTTTTCATTTTATTGCTAGAGAAGTATATATAGAAAATAATTTTTCTTTACTAGATAGTTTTTTTATGTTTTTTATTTCCTCTAATACCCCAGGGCACTCTCTCACACTTAGCTCTGAGACTTCAGAATTGCTTCTTTTATTATGTAATTCACCTCATTCATCTTTTCTATCTTCTCATTTACCTTGAAATAATTCATCTATTTTTTTCTCAAATATTTCAACTAATTTTTCTTGATTTCCTAGTCATTTTTCCAAAAAACTTTTGATTTTTGCCAATCTTCATTGGTATTGTTCCAAAAGTTGTTCATCTTCTTCTTTATCTTCTTTTAGTTGGTATCATAATAATCATGAAAGCTGGGTAGGGTATCCATTTGTTTCATATGTATATCCATTTAAATGGTGACTTTGATCTCCAGATTGTATGTTTTTTTTATGATTAGAGTAGAAACATTTTGGAAATACATTTTCCAATAAAATCATATAGTTAGCTTCTTTCCTTTTTTCTATAGGGAAGTTAGGAGCTATTATTTCTTTAGATTGAGTAACGATATCTTCTATATATTTTTTTGCTCATTCAAATCACTCTTTTTTAAAGATTCTTATAAATGAGAATATGAAATTTTCACTACTTATATTTGTTTTTTCTAGAAGTAGAAAGGAATCTATAAATTCATTTGATCTTTCTATACCGATTAACTCATGTTCTTCTATATACAAGTCTAAAAAATATATATTATATTTTTTGATACTGTTTCTTAGTTTCAATATTCATTTAGTAAATATTTTTGTTTCTTCTATTCATTTACTTTCTAATATCTTACTACAGTATATTACTAGATTTTCACATTTGGCATTATTTACTATACTAGCTAATTCTGAAATTATTTTCATAATTTCTATAAAATCTTTTCTTTGTTTATCTCATCCATTTTTATAATGACTTATATACATATCTATGTAATCCTGACTAGCTAGTTTTTTAGTTGTTTTTAAAGCTTCCATAAATTCCTTAGCTTCCTCAATAGATTTATTAGTATATATATCATAGTAGGCATCAAATATATTATTATATTCAGTAAAATAAAAATCAAAGTTTTTGACAATATTAGTATCTATATCACTATATTTATCATATATTTCCAAGAAGCTTTTATATATACTTTTCTCTCAATTATTTTGATTATTTAAATCTTCTAATAATTTTACATTTTCAGCAAATAGTAATGCTTTTTTCTCTTTTTCTTCTTCATATATTTCTATATATTTTTTACAAATCTCTCTATTTGTAATATTTGTAATAGAAAAGTATTTGCTAAATGCTATTAATCTACTTACATTAAGTTTGATGATTTTTCTAATAATTGATAGGTTACGTACTATATTTTTATTATTTGGATTTTGTTCTATAAATTCTATTAAAGCTTTATATTCTTTTAGACTATATCTTACTCCTTTTTTTGTTTTAGAAAATGTATTTTTTTTGTCTATTAGACTATTTAATATAGAAAATCATTGTTCTTCTTTTATTTTTATTAGCCTGAAAAATATATCACTATGATTTCTTGCTACTTTATGTATAGATGTCAGTGTCTTTATTTCTGACTCTATATTTGATTGCCTCCATTTTTTAGAGATTTCATCACCTCTTTGGTTTTCTTTATCATGTATTTTTTTGATTTGTAAGCTAACTATTTCTAGATAGTTTACATCATCCAACCAGATATTAGATGTATCCAAAATATCTTTTATAACATCATCTTCCAATTTTTCTGTAACTTCAAGAAACTTATCCAAAAGTTCTTCATCCAAAAATAATTTCTTATTATCTTTCAAAAACCCATCAAAATTTTCTCATATAATTCTTACAGTTCTATCTATTTTTTTGTAGTATATTTTTAGTTTTTGGAATATTGATTGATCTTTGAATAATCCTTCTTCTACAGATTTTCCATATATTTTTATAAGATTAGATATACTTTCACATGTCTCTACCCCAGGGCAGATCCCCTCAGATAAAGCTGATTCAGCTTCTTTGTTTTCTAAGTATATTTTTTTGAACTTGCTTAGTATATCAATTCATTCAGCTCATTTATGGTAGCCTAAATCGAAGAAAATTTGCTGTAATTTTGGATTGTCTCCATATATTTTGGAAGCATCTACAAATTTTTTAGCTGCTAATCATCAAGATTTATTTACTAGACTTACAATTAACTGAAATTTTCCTAGATCTTCTCTATAAAATTTTTCACTGTATATTAGTGCTTTTATAGTATTTTTTCCTCTACTCAAGGCTATTCCGTAAAATAATTGAAAAAAATCTTTATTTTCACCATAAATAGGGCTTGCTTCTATTACAGATGATAAAATTTGTCTATTGGTACATTGTAGCAGATGAGAAAATTTCCTAAACATATTTTCATCTCATTTACATATTTCTAAGGCTTTGGATAATTCAGCTTTGTCTTTTTGGTTATTTATTTTATGAAAAGTATCTTTTATATATAGGGTATCACTAAAATTATGAGTTTTCAATAGGGTTTCAATCAATTCATTGGTGGTTTTTGATTGATTTATTTGAGGGATATGTGGAGGCATGTTTCTTTTTGTTTTTTTGTTTCTTGATCTAGAAAATGCTCTTTTCATATATAAAGAATAATTATTAAAAATTACTTTACCTTATATGTATCTTTCGAGAAAAGTCAACTAGTTTTGATGGTTTTTCATATTCTTTTCAAAGCATTATGAATATCTTTTTTATAATCTATAAATACTTACTTTTATAAAATACGCAAAATATATTATATATTTTTCTAATTTAGTTAAGTTTAATCTTGTTATTGAGAATTAAATCCCTAATATACTAATCACTTATTTTTTGAATTAAAAAAACTTATGGAAAATAAACATTTTGTAGTAGTAGATATAGAAACTACCTGACTTAGTAGAGATAGAAGTAGAATTACAGAAATAGCTGCTATGAGATTTGATGGTAGCGGAATTGTAGATAAATATGAAACTTTGGTGAATCCAGAGAAACCTATATCTTATAGTATCACAAGACTTACAGGTATCGATGATGCACTAGTAAAAAATTCACCTACTATAGGAGAGGTATTACCATGATTTTTTGATTTTATGAAGGATGATATTATGGTAGCTCATAATGCTTCTTTTGATTATGGATTTTTGAATCATAATGCTATATTACATTTGGATCAAGAAATCGAAAATCCTGTATTGTGTACTAGAAAATTAGCTAATAGATTGTTGTGTGAATTACCTAGTAAGCGTTTGGAAATGATATGTAATCATTTTTGTATTACTAATCAAAGGGCGCATAGAGCAATGAGTGATGTAGATGTTACCGTTCAAGTATTAGAAAATTTTCTAAAAATGTTAGATTTGAAATGAGTTTCTTCTAAATTAGAAATATTAGATTTTCAAAACTCAAAAATTATAAGATAGTTCAGATTTTTTTCTAACAAATATTTTATTATATGATAATAGATTTTTGGGACATAATTGATGTTTTGTATTAAAAAATGGTAGATTGAATAGTAACTAACTATTTGATATACCATTTTTTTAGTATAGAAAAACTGTTGTAGTTTATGTCTACTCTTAGTAAAAGAGCTACATTAAAGCATAATAAATCCAATATACAGCATCGCAGCTCATGCTATTGATACCATTGATCCAAGTGTTTGGACTCTTTTTGGATTTTTTGTGAGAATTTTCTCCCATCACATCAACATTTGAGGAATTATAACCAATATCAATCATTTGATAAGAGATATTCATCCTATTATATTGAGGAAAACTATAAGATTAGTATTAGTTCCGTTTTGAAAATTAATTAATACAAATCAAACTGTAATTGCAAAAATAGCTGTAAGAAATAATATTGCTTTAGATTGCATAAAATCATGCAACATTTTTTTGTAAAAAGTAGGGTTGATTAGCATACCTAATCACATTGCTAGGTATAATATACCAAATAGTTGTAAGATGTTTAGATCAGTCATTTTTATAAATGGTCAAAGTATAAAAAATGTTGCTTTATCTATTGTGTTTTTAAGGCTTATAAACTGTAGATTACTTTAACTTTTTTTAAAGTATATGTCTTTTCTTAAAAAATTCAACTAGTTTTTACTCTTATTCGGTAATTCTTATTTATTATATTTTTTAATTTTTCTATTTTAAAAATAGTTTTTTACTTGTAAAATACTCAAAAAACTATATATTTTCAAGTAACTATTTATTTTTTACATAAAAAATTAATGTCTAATAAAAAAATTATTAATGGATTAGTTTGATTTTTTGTATTTTGGGTGATTTTCTTGCTTTTAGGTGGACCTGAATTTTTATCTTCTCTTTTCTTGGAAGAACAAAGTTTTTCAGATTTAATACTTAATATGTGAATAAAAGGTAAAATTTTCTTTATTGTATTGATTGGTGTATTAGTCTATTATATTATAAATTTTTTGAATAATAGGAAATACAAAGCTTTTTTAGATGAATTGGCAACTCATTTTTCTTTGGAAAAATGAGAGTATATATTTGATGCTGATGCATACGATAATAGTTCTGCTGTAGGTAGAAATACTTTCTGTGCTATATGAGGTATTTATGAAAAATATTTTGTAACTATATGAAGATCTTCTATGAGACTTTCAGCTGATTCTATGACTGGAAATTATCATATAGTGGTACGTCCAAAACCAGCTGCAATAGAGCATAAAAAAGCAATTTATGAGGTAAATGAAATGAAAAAGGAACTAAGTTGGATAGCTATGCTTCAAACCCAATGAAATATAGTAGCAAGATATAATGAATACAGAAAAGAAAAATGAAAAAGAACTGCTTGATGAAAAGAAAGAGGACAAAATATCGAAAAAGTATGACTTGATAGAGTCAATACTTACGTGTTTGATCAATGAGTAGTAGTATTTTTCACAGAAAAAGATAGTCCATCAGATGTAGGAATAAAATTAGAATGAGCTATAAATTTGATGTTAGTATTGGGAAAATAGAATAATACAATGGTAAAAGACTGAATTGAGATTTGTGATTGGGTCTTGGTTAATTCGTGATTAGGATTTAATCAAGGTTCTTTTGGAAAGTGAATAGTGGGATTATATATTTTTGACTTCTAAGTGGTAAATTTCTTTATCATGTCTCTAGTAGTCTTTGTAGAATTACAAGTTTATATAAATAAAACAACAAATCTATGAAATTTAAATATTCTTTTTATGATTTTCAAGAAGATATATTAGATAAGTTTGAAGAAGATGTGGAAAAATGAGATAAAAAAATCCATATAGTTGCTCCTCCTGGTAGTGGGAAAACTATAGTAGGTATAGAAATGATAAACAGGATATTTCAAAAAAAGACAAAAGAAAAAGATTTGGAAATCAAAGTTCATAATCCTTATAATAAGAAGGAGGAAAATTTTTTGTTAAGAAAAAAAGAGAATCCTACTTTGGCTTATAAATGAAATTGTCTTATATTGGTTCCAAATATAACTTTACAATACCAATGGAGAGATAAAATAGAAAAATTTTATTTAGAAAAATGAGAGAATATAGATGATATCGTTTCAATTGATACAGATTATATCAAAAAAATAAATATTCTCACTTATCAAGCGCTTACACAGAGTACAAGGGAGGATGATTTCCTACTTAAGAAACTTTTGGAAGAAGGATACAAAGATATAGGAAAGGAGTTTGATACTTATGAGGATTTCTTAAGTTATGTAGATTTATTGAAACAAAATGATCCAGAATGATACAAAAAATATGTATCCAAATATAGGAAAAAAATCAAGTTTGAAAATGTAGAAAAATCTCTTTCAAGTAATGTACGTAGTTATTTAGCTAGATTGAAATGAACAGGAATAAATAATATAGTGTTGGATGAGGCACATCATCTTACAAATTGGCGGTCCAAGGTTGTTTTTTATATGCAAAATGAGTTAGAAAATCCTTTTATCGTATGACTTACAGCTACACCTCCTTTTGAGGATGTAGATTTTTTTGTTCTTGATGATGATTATACAAAATTATTATGAGAGGTAGATTATTATGTTCCTACTCCTGCTATAGTGAAATCAGGTAGATTAGCTCCTTACAATGATTTGGTTTATTTTGTGCCTGCTGATAAAAATATTCAGGATATATTGCTCAAAAGAGATGAGATATTAAATATATTTCTCAAGAGAAATCAAGAAAAAATATGTAGTTTTCTATATAAATATATCAAAGAAGATTATGATAAATTATTAAAAAATTCTAATCTAGTACTAATAAATTATTTAAAATTTCTTTCTAATTATAGTGATTATGATATATCTAACTATATTTATAGTGAAAGTATAACTAGTAATTTAACTCTAAAAGATATCGCTAAATCTGTATGAAAGTATTTGGCTCAAGAATCTATTAAGATCGAAAAAAATGATGTATATATAGCTTGAGTAAAGAAAATGTTTTATGATTTGTGATATGTATGGAGATGAAGTAACTTCTATAGGTTTAGAACACCTATAGAATCTTTGTTGATATATTCTAAATCTAAACTCAAATGAGTAAAAAACATTCTAAATAATGAGTTGAAAAATCAATGAGATGATTTGAAATGTGCTATTATTACAGATTTTCTAGAGGATAGAGAAGGTTATATAAACTGTAAATCTATATTAAAACAGATATGAGCTATATTTCCAGAACAAAAACCTATTTTGGTATCAGGGCAGGGGATTTGGAAGTTGGATATGACTGGTAAGTTAGAAGAAATGGATATAAATATAATTCAAGTTACCCAAATGTTAGAGACTTGAGAGACTAATATTTTGATATGAACAAGATGAATATTGGGAGAAGGTTGGGATTGTCCTAAGTTGAATACATTGATAGATTTGACAGGGGTATCAGCATATATGAGTGTAAATCAGGTGAGATGAAGAGCAATTAGATTAGATTTAGATAATGAGAAAAAAGTAGCAAATATATATGATATAGTGTGTGTAGGAACGGGATATAAGGGTTTGATAGATTATGAAAGGTTAGAGAAAAAACATGAGAAATTTTATGGTGTAGATGATAGTGGTTTGGTTATAAAATGAGTAAATCATATATATCCAGATTTGGAATCTCATTTGGATAATGTAGAGAAAATCAATGAGAATATGATTAGAAGAGCAGGGTTGAAAGATTATGTATATGAATTATGGGGTGTTTGAGGTAGTTATGAGAATAAGGAAATTTTTGGTTTAGATTTGGAGGTGTTGGATATAGGGAAAATTTATCCTTATGTGAAGTTATCTTATGAGGAGTTTTTTAGATTTACTGATGTAATTGTAGATAATGCTAAGCTTAATGAGCTTACTACCTGAAATTTTTATTATACCGTCTTAGAGAGATTTTTGAATGATTTTGTAGGGACTTTCATAAAGGTTTTGATAGCTTTAGAGGACTTGCCAAAAGATTTTAGTTATGAAATTAGGAAAAGTAAGATAGGGAATTTCAAAGTTGTGAGTTTGTATAGTGACCAATTAGTAGCTAAACATTTTCTTTATAGTTTGAAAGATGTATTCTCTACTATTACAACTCAAAGATATATTATGAATTTTTACTCTGGGGTTTCTGAATCAAATGTTTTTACCACAGGATTGCAACTTTTTGGTATGCCAGTTATCTTTTCTAAAAATGAAAAATATAGAAAAATGGCAAGAGATAAGTTTTCTAGTTTGAGTAAAAAAATATTTATAAATAATAGTTTTGAAAATTATAGTCCTATGTATCAGCCAAAACCTTATTTCAAAAATTGTAAGAACTTTGTATTGGCTTATTTGGATAACAAACGAATAAATAATGAAACAGGTTTCTTTTCTAGAATGTTACTGGGTGTTTCTAATAGGTTTTCTTCTTGGGGGATTACGAATAAAGCTGAAGTGAAAATACTTAAGAAAAAATATATGATATATACAGAATATACAGATATAAAAAAAGCTTTTAGATATTTTGGAGTCAACAACGGTGCCGATAAGGCGACTTTACGTAAAAATCATTTGAATTTTCTGTATTTGAATGCTAGGTGAGTAAATAAGAAGGATTATATAGGGAAGAAAACATTTTTGAAGGAGAAGATAGAGAAAATGTGGATATAGATTTTTTATAAAAATATAAATTTATTATAATGATATGGAAGTTACTTTATCAGGATATTTTTGATAGGAAAACACCTATTGCTATCCAGAAAGAATGAAAAAATTTGGAAGAAGGTTTATTTTATCTTTGGCAATATACTTTATCTGAATGAATTGATGAAAATGGAAGTCCTTCCTTTTCTAAATTTTTATTATCATATGGAGATACTTATGGAAGAAATATAGATTTGTCATACAAGGAACAATTAGTTACACTTAGAAAGTTTGTCTATGGAGAACAAATCATTATACATGATAAAAACTCTTATGATTCTGATGGAGAGGCAGTTTTGAAATCTGTAGCAAAGTTTCAATTTGGTTTGATTGTGAAATGAAAAGTATTTGATGATAGTTGTCTAGAATTGTTTGATATTTTAGGAAGAAGTAGAAGTAAGAGTGACTTTTTGAGTATAATAGATGTTATCTAACTTGAAAAAAGAATAAATAAGAAAGATTTTATAGGAAAAAGGAGTTTCTTGAAGGGGGCAATTGATAAATTTTGGATTTAGTGTTACAATTTCGAAATTACTTAATATAGAAAGGAATACATAAGATTTTAATAAATAATAGCTATTTATACAAAACTATATATATTTTTCATGCCCGTAACTTAGTAAAAAGTATGTGTAACTATTTCTTTTAAATTTTTCTTTATTGATATTTTTTTATAAAATATATAAATTTTGTGTTATTTCCACTTGAAAAACAACAATTATTATTTATAATTAAATCGTTTAATGCTGTATCACACTATTTAATTTATAAATTACTTATTTATGTTGAGAGAGGAGTGTATTTCTAAGCTTGATGTTAGGTTTCAAAAGGCTTATTATGTTTTATATAAAAGATTTGATGCTAATGAATTTAGATTATCTGATGCAGAGACAGATATACAGAGTTTATGATTGAAGAATTCTAATGAAGTAATGTCAGAGTTCAAGAAAGCTTGACTTCTTGGTATCTCTAAAGATCCTGCAGATAGCAGAAAATCTATATATGTTTTTAATGTTTTTGAAGATAAAATCAACTTAAAAGAAGATAAAAGTAAATTATTTATAGTTTTGAAATCTGCAGCAGATCTGATAAGAACTACGGTGGATTATGAGGTATTGCTTATCTTTTTATTTTATAAGGCTATTAGCGATAAATGGAATACTAGAAAACAAGAATTTTTAGACAAAGTTTCAAATGAACAACAAGCTAATATCGTAGCAAATAGTGGATTTTATAAATTGTATAATCCACAGGAGGATGAGTTGTATACATGGCAAGAAGTAACTAAAGATACTGATAGTATTAGATTGCTTTACAATGCTTTGATGGTTATATCGGAACTTAATAAAGAGAGATTTGGGGAATTGAGTAAACTTCTAGAAAAAACCTGATTGTGAAGTTTGACTAATGATGATAATATGTTTATTTTGGAAAGTTTAGTTAGTTTGTTTGATAGTTTAGATTTTTCAGGATTGAATTACGATATGATAGGTGAGTGATATATGTGGATATTATCATATTTTGCACCACAAAAGGCAAAAGAAGGAGAAGTGTACACCCCAAAGGAAATTAGTACTTTGATATCTAAGATTATAGATATCCAAGAATGAGAAACTATATTGGATCCTGCTTGTGGTAGTGGTTCTATGTTGATAGAGGCCTACGATATTACGAAGAAAAAGTTAGGTAAAGAAAGTCCTAATATAGAGCTTCATTGACAAGAAAGAAATGAAAAAATGGAGGCTCTTGGTAAGATAAATTTTGTTTTACATGGTATAGATAATTTTAGCTTAGATGTAGGGGATAGTTTAAAGAATCCTCGTTTTGTCAAATGTGATAAGGTAATAGCAAATCCACCTTGGAATTTAGATGGTTATAATGAGGATACGTTTGATGATAGTTCTAGTGCCAAAAAAATCTATACTACATATACAAATGATGGTTTTCCTAGCAAACAAAGCGCAGACTGGGCTTGGGTACAACTTATGTTGTATTATTCTAAGAAAAAATCTGGTATTGTATTAGATAGTGGGGCTCTTTTTAGATGAGGAAGAGAAAAGAAAATTAGGCAGGCTATTATAGAAAAAAACTTGATAGATGCTGTGATATTATTGCCTGAAAAATTATTTTACAATACGTCTGCGCCAGGTATTATATTGGTATTGAATCATGAAAGAAAAAAGACTAAAAAGGATATTATGTTTGTAAATGCATCAGATAGAATAACAAAACATCCAGATGTAAGGAAGTTGAATATTTTGGCAGAAACTACAATAGAAGAAGTTTTGAAAGCCTGCAATGATTGAAAAGATATAGAATGATTTTCTAAGGCTATATCTATAGATGATATAGCAAAAAATGAATATAATTTAAATGTAAGTTTGTATATCAATCCTATAGTAATAGAAGAACAAATAGATTTAGCTAAGGAGTTTGAAGAATTGAAAGAATTAGATCAAAAAGAAAAAGAAATACTAGAAGAAGTTTATGGATACATAGATGGAGTTTTGAAAGTGGTGAAGTAAATATTTATTTTATGAATTATATATTATATGTGAAATCAGTATTTAGATACTATAGAGAAAATTATTAAAGAAAGAAAAAGCGTTTTTACTACTACTAATGCTATAACAGAAAGAAATAAGATACCTTCAAATTGAAATTATCCTTTAAAAAATAATCAATGGTATAAAATAAAGGATGTTATATGTGTTTTTGTTGATATGAGGAATTCTACGGTACTTAATGCTGAGACTTATGACAAAAGTACAGCTTCAGTTTATGAGTTTTTTACTTGAACAGCGATAAGGTTTTTTCATGATTTTTGAGCTAGCTATATTGATATTAAATGAGATTGAGTATTTGCGTTATTTAATCATGATGAAGTTTTTAAGGCATTAGCTGCTGCAATTACATTTAAAACTTTTGCTGGAGATATTTTTATGAAAAAAATGAAAAGAAAATTTCCTACAATAGATGTAGGTTTTCATATGTGAATAGATCAAAAGGTTGTTTTGGTAAAGCAAATATGATTAAAAGATGATGTAAGTAGAGATTCTAGGAAAAATGAAGTTTGGGCTTGAAAGCCAATAAATATGGCAGCTAAATTATCTTCTAAATCTAAAGATCGTCAGTTGTTAATATCTGAAAGATTTTATAAAAAAATTAAGAATGAAGAACTTGTTACAAAGTCTTGTTGATGCAAAGATGGAGAAAAATCTAATGAAACTGATGATTTATGGACAGAAATAGATGTTTCAGATGATAATAAGTATGATTTTAATAAAGCTTATTTGTTAGAAAGTGAATGGTGTTCTAATCATGGAGAAAAATGGTGTAAAGATATATTGAATTTAGATTAATAAATATTATTTGAAATGAAGAAAGAAGAATTATTGTTTTGGCAGAATGAATTAATACGTGTAACAGATTGGATAAAATTTGCTGATAAAAAAATAGCTTTTTTATCTTTATATTATAGTGTAATTCTTTGAAGTATTTTTACTTATAAAAATGAAATACTTTGATTTGAATATAGTTTTTTATATAGTTTTGTATTGATTTGTTTTATAGGGTTGTTTTTGCTAGAATGATACTTTATATTTACAGCAATATTCCCTAAGTTGAATAATGTTTCAAAAGAAGACTCTTTATTTTATTTTTGATATACTGGTAGTATATTACATACTGATTATATGTCTAAAATTAATGTAGTAACTAATAAGGAAATAAGAAAACAGTTACAAGAACAAGTTCATACTAATTCTGTAATTGCTAATAGAAAAATTGAAGCAGTGCAATGTAGCATAAAAATCTTGCCTTTTTTGATTTTGGTTAATTTAACTTTATTATTTATTATATAATTATAATATCATGAAGAAAAATATATGGGTAGTAAAAAATTGAGATGATTGGTGAGTTAGGAAGGAATGAAATGAGAAACTTTCAAGGACATTTGATACTCAACAGGAAGCAATAGATTATGCCAAACCTAGAGCTAAAGATGATTGAGTTGAATTTGTAATTCAAAACAAAAAATGAAAAATTAGAGATAAGGAAAGTTATGGAAATGATGGTTTCCCTCCAAGAGGGTAGTTTTACATATTAATAATTTAAATTATGGTTTTGCCAGAACTAGTGGTGTGAGTTGTATGATGATTAGGAGTTTCTATTTTTAAAGACGATATTAGTTATAAGTATAAGAAAGATTGGAAATACAAAAAACTATTTGATTTAAAGATGAATGATAAGATGAAATTTTTGGATGAGTGGGAGAAAATGTCTGAAGAAGATTTGTCAGCTAAAATACCTCCTCATGTGTTAGAACAAATAAAACTTATAGAATCTCAAATGGATTTTGGTACAGTGAAAAATACTGCTGTAGAGGACTTTGAAAATCAAGCAAATGGGTTTTTGGATAAATCTGATCTAGCTATTTTATTAGAAGCTTTTAATAATGATTTACATAGGCAAGTAGTAAATCTTATTAGTGGGGAGGAAGTTATATTAGACTGACTGAAAGATAATAAAAAAATGTTATCTAATAGTTTAGATAAAACTATAGATGAATTTGCTAAATTTTTTATAGAGAAAAGTAGAATTAATATGGAAAATATTTATTCTTCTATAGAAGATGAAAGTATGAAAAATATTGTACTTGCTAAGTTAGATGAAGAGATGAAAAAGGCTTTACTCTTATTAGAAGAATTTAAGCCTTTAATTCAAGATATATTTATTTTTCTAATGGACTGATTGATAGAAACTTTATTGATAGTGGATGAAAAAAAGAAATAAATTTAATAAATATGGCTGTAACTATAGTAGAAGATATATTTGAAAAGAGTTTTGATTATGTATTTATTGTTTTTTTAGATTCAGATAAATGACCAAATAACTATTATTTCGACCATTTAGTCGAAATGAACTTTTAGATGATAACAAAAATGAAGATGCGTAGAATAAAATTTTATAAGGAAACTAATTTCCAAGATTTATTTTCAAATGTAAAAATATCTAAAGATTGGAATAAGTCTAGTGTTTGATTATTATCTGATGTGATAGATTGAGACAGAGGGAAAAACTACCCAAAACAGAAAGAATTTTATAGTAAAGAATATTGTTTGTTTCTTAGTGCAAAAAATGTTACAAATAATGGTTTTTTATTTAAGGAAATGCAGTTTATAAAAAAAGAAAAAGATCAAAAAATGTGAAAATGAAAATTGATTAGAAGCGATATAGTTTTGACAACAAGATGAACAGTAGGTAATGTTTCTTTATACACGAATGATATTTCTTATGATAATTTAAGAATAAATTCTTGAATGGTAATTATAAGAAAGTATAGTTCCGATATTGATTTAAATTTTTTGTATAAAAATTTATGAGAATATATAGTTCAAAATCAAATATTTAGATTAGCTTATGGTACAGCTCAGCCTCAATTAACTGTTCCTATTGTAAAAAACATTAAAATTCCATTACCACCTGTCCCAGAGCAAAAAAATATAGCATATATACTAGAATCTATAGATAAATCTCTACAAATAGTAGATCAACAAATTCATAAAGTGGAAAAAATCAAAAAAGGATTTATGGATTTGGTATTTGGGGAGAAAAAGGATTATAAGTTGGATGATTTAGGTAGTTTGTGAAAATATGGAGAGGTATGGAAGGAGATTCTGGAGAGTAAGAAGGGGTGGAATAAAGAAAAGTTAAGTTTTTTATTAGATAATAAATGATTAAAACCTTGAAAGTTAAATAGTAGTGATTACTTAGAGTCTTGATATTATCCAATAATAGACCAAAGTAAAAAAAAGATTTGTTGATATTCTAACAATAAAGACCTATTATATTGATGAAAATTACCTGTTATTGTGTATTGAGATCATACAAATATTGTTAAATATATAAAAATTCCTTTTATGTCTTGAGCTGATTGAACAAGAATTCTTTCTTTTAAATCTAAACTTAATGTAAAATATGTTTATTATTTTTTGCAGAAATTCAAGCCTAAATCTGAGTGATATAGAAGGCATTTTGCTTTATTGAAAAATGTTTTTGTAATTATTCCATCTTGAAAAATTCAACAAAAAATAGTGGATATATTGCAATCTTTGGATACAGCTATAGAAAATAAACAGAAGAAAAAAGACTATTTAGAAAAGATAAAGAGAAAAATGATGGAATTATTACTTACGGGAAAAGTTAGAACTTTAAAATAATCTAAATTTTTTTACTTAAAAATAATTTTAAAAATGACTCCTTCTTATGAAAGTACTGATGTAGAAGATATTTTGAAACAGCTTGAATGAATAGGTTGGCAAGATGGTAGTAAATTAGTCAATTTTAGTCCTCATAGTTTATTAGACAAAATTTTACTTAAGGTTATTTTCTTAGGACAGATTGTGAACCTGAATTCTCTATTTTTTGATAAACTCAAGTCTAATGAAAGAGATAAGATATTGAATAATTTGTGGCAAGATATACTTGTAGCAGGAGAGGAAAGATTTCTTACTTATATTAAAAATGGAGTAGAAATAGTTCATAAGAAACAAAAGAAACTTATCTATCTTGTAGATTGGTTTGATTTAGACAACAATGATTTTTTTTATTTACATGAAGCTAAATACTCAGGAACTATAGAAAAGATAAAACCTGATATTACTTTATTTGTAAATGGAATACCTATTGTTATAGTAGAAGTAAAAAAAAGTATGGATATTTTTTCTTACAATAAAGGTTTGAAACAGATAGAAAAATATGAGAAATCATGTCCTAAATTATTTAAATATGTACAAGTGTGAATTTCTTGGTGAGATGAAGTGAGATATATGGCTACCAATCCTAATTGGAATAGGGAAGATAGGAAAAATTTTGTATATGTTTGGAAAAAAGATGAAGAAGAAAATATATTAGATTTCTTGAAGATAGATACTTTGGTAGATGTTCTAAAAAATTATTTATATTTTATGGATACTGAGTGATGAACTACTAAGCTTCTAGGTAGGTATATACAATATAATGCTACCAATACTATTATGACGAGAGTAGATAATTATTTGACAGGGATTAGTGAAAAAAAGAAATGACTTATATGGCATTGGCAGGGAAGTGGTAAGACATATACTATGTTTTTTATTGCTAGTAAATTTTTTGATAAGTATTTTGCTAGGAATCCTATAGTGTTTTTGTTAGTAGATAGAAAAGAGCTTGTAGACAATATATTTGATGAAGTGAGCGCAATCAAGGATTTTAAATACAAAAATTATATCAAAAGAGTGCAAAATATAGATGAACTTTCTGAACTTGTGAAATTAATGAAAAAAACTGAAACTAATTCTAATATAGCTACTAAGGGAATATATATTACAACTATTCAAAAATTTAAAAAAGACAATAAAGATCAAAAAAAGAGTTTCAAAGAATTATATAAAAAAATATGAGCTTTGGAAAAGAAAGAAATTATGTTTTTGGTAGATGAAGCACATAGAACACAGTATTGAGAATTAGCGGGTATGTACAAAACTTTGATGCCAAATGCTATGAGGTTTTGATTTACTGGTACTCCTGTGATGAAAAATGAAAAAGACACTTTTTGAGAGTTTGGATATCCAAAAGATGGAGAGTTTTATATGGATAGGTATTTTATCCAACATAGTATTCAAGATGGATTTACATTACCTCTTACATATTCTCTTATCAAAGAATGAGATTTGGATGTACTTATGAATGAAAAACAATTACAAGAGTTTGTAGAATGATATAAATTAAAATATGATTTATTATCAGAGGAAGAATTTGAAGAATCTAATATTTCAAAAAGAGATTTAAAATCTAAAATTTCTTCTACTCGTTTATTCTTGAAAGATAAGAAAAGGATTAGAAAGGTGGTAGAAATGATAGTAGATAGAATAGTATTTGATACTGAGGAGTGGAAATACAAAGCTATGTTGGTTTCTGTAGATAGGGAATCTTGCATTCTTTATAAGAATCTGTTGGATGAATTTTTAATAGAGAAATTTGGTCCTGAAGCTAGTACCTGGTCAGAGGTTGTAATGACTTATAATTCTGAAGATAGTAACAAAAACATATTAGAATACAAGAATAAACTATTGAAAGACAATAATATAAAAGATGCTAATTTTTTAAATAAAGAAAATAGAGATAGTTTCAAAAAAAAAGATATTCCTAGGATTGTTATAGTTACTGATATGTTGTTAACTTGATATAATGTTAAGAGATTGAAAGTTATGTATTTAGATAAACCAATGTATGCTCATACTTTGTTACAAGCTATTACTAGGACTAATAGACCATATAAGGATAAGAAGTTTGGTATGATAGTAGATTCTATAGGTATTATCAAGCATCTTACAGAAACTATGAAGTTTTATAATGAATTTGAAGAAAACAATATTAAGAAGGATTTTGAAAGATTTCTTATAAAAAACAATACTGAAATTTTTGAAGAATTTCAAATAGATTTAGAAAGATTAAAAGATAAATTAAAAACCTTGGTAATAGATGGAGAAGAACTTTCAATAGATATAGAGGAAGTAAAGAAGTTGGTGAAAGATAAAGATATAGTTACTATTAAAAAAGTAATAAAACCTATTTCTTCACAATTGGCTATATGGAGTTTGCCATCTGATTTTGAATCAGAAAAAACTAATCAATCAATAGTTCTTATTCAAAGTATTAGAAAAGTATTGAAACTTTATAAGGCTTTGTGAGCTTATGGATGAAAGATTTTATATTCAGCGGATATGGAAGTTTTGGTATGGTTAGATGAATCTATTAGAAGAGTTATAAATAAAGGTAATAAGAAAATGAAATTGGATAGTCATTTTGTATGAGAATTTAGTAGTTTTTTGAGGGATAATATATTGTTTGAAAAGTTTGTAGAAGTAGATACTGTTGTTATAGATGATTCTTTTATAAAAAGATTACCAGATAGTAATAAAGGACTTGCCAATATAGTAGCTGATTATTATATGGAATTGTTATGAGAATTAGAAGATGATATACAAGACCCTATATATAGGGAAATATACAATAGAGTAAAAGAATTGAAACTATTATGGATGCAGAAAAAACTTACTATAGAAGAATTTTTGAAAGAATTGAAAAAAAATGACAAAGATAAAGAAAAGTATGATTGATTGGTAGAAAATAAGACTGTAGAAGAGAGAGTAGTAGATTCTTTGAATGTTTATATTAATAAAACTTTTGTTATAAAAAAAGTTAAATTAAAATTAGAAAATTTGAGTTATATACTCAATAAAATTATTAATAATGATATTAAATTAATATCAGAGACTCAGAAAAAAGATATATGAGAAAAACTTATGTTAGATATTTTTACAGAAGTTGGTGAGTATATAGATTGAGACATTCTTCTTACTATAGAAGAAAAAATAAAAGAATTGGTAGAAGACTTTATTATTAAAATATTGTCTAATGAAAAAAAGTAAATACTACATAATAAAACTTATAATAGAAAAAGTAAAAGAACAATTGAATATAGATGAAGATATAATTTTAATTGTAAAAGAAATGAAAAATAAAGTAGCTTCTTTTTCTTTTAGAACTAAAGTTTTGAAATTAAATAAAATATTGATTGACAATTGAAATAAAAAACTTATTACATATATTGTAACTCATGAGTTAATCCATTTAAAATCTAAGTCACTGTATCATGGAATGCAATTCAATGAAAATATAATGAAAGATTTTACTTATGAGGATATGGAGAAATATCATTATAAATTATTAGATTTAATGAAAAATCAAAAACATATTAATTAACTTAGAATTTAAAACTTGAACACCAGAAATTTTTATGTTAACTAGTTTTACATACGCTTTATTATCCAGCTTATTTGCTGGATTATATTCTTTTTTCCTAAAAGTTGCAGCAGAGAAAAAATATAATTCTTCAGAAGTGATTATGTATTCCAATATTGTAGGAATATTTCTCTCTGCTTTATTTTTGTTGTACCATTATGAACTTTTCAATTTATTTTATATTACAGTAATTTTTTCTTTTTTGAATGCATTCTTCTATTTTCTAGCTTCCTTGACTAGAATAGCGAGTCTCAAAGATATAGATACTACTATATATTTTCCTATTTATAAAACTATATGACCTATATTTATATTATTTATTAGTGCTTTTTATTTTGGAGATTCTCTAACAAATGCTGAATTTATAGGAATTGCTCTTGGTATTGTAATACCATTACTTTTGATAAATAGAACAGAAAATAAAAGGCAAATGAATTTGAAAAGAGGTTTGATATTATTGCTTATAGGTACTGTATTTACATCTATTTCTGCTTCTATAGGAAAGATAACGATGAATTTTGAGGCAAATGTATATCTTTATATGTTTGGAACTATGCTTTTTGGATTCTTTTTATCTATGTTGAATCATAGAAGAGACCTTTCCAAGGGGAATACTTACAATAGAAAACATATCAAAAGAATATGACTTACCAATGGTTTATTTTATTTTGGATGAGTATTCTTTTTTGTTCAATCTTTGACTGGTAATCTAGCTGTAGCTTATACTATAAACTCTTTTTCTATACTTATTCCTATAATGCTTTCAGTATTTATATACAAAGAACATTTTGATATGAAGAAATGAATAGCTATATTTTTGACTATAATTTCATTGATATTTTTGAAATAATTTCCTTTCGGTTTCTTGTTCCCGGGAAGAGCACTTTTTAAAAAAAATCTTTGTAAAGCTACTATTTAATTACTATTTTGACTAATTAATTTTGTTCCCGGGAACAATAACGGGAACAATAATAGTAGTAATATTTACTTTATTTTTACTACTCACTAAACATGAAAAAACTACTTATAGCAACTACCAATCAAGGTAAAATAGAGATGTTTAATAAGATTCTTAGTAAATTAGATAATATAGAAATATTATATTTATCTGATTTTCCTGTAGTAGAAGAACCAGAGGAGAATGGAGCTACAGTCCAAGCAAACGCTCTTATCAAAGCAAAATATTATGCGGAGCAATTCAATATAGCTACATTGGCAGATGATGCAGGATTCTCTATTGATAAACTAGGAGGGGAGCCTGGAGTGAAAGCTCGTAGATGGGCGTGAGAGTTAGCAGATAATGTGTCAGATGAGGATTGCTTGGATTTTTATTTAGAGAAAGTAAAACTTATAAATCAAGATATTCTAGATGCTTCACATCCTTTTTGTAGATGTATTTATGTGGATGGAAAAGCTTATTATCAGAATTGAAAGATAGATGTAAAGTTGACCAAAACTCCTAGAAGACCATATGTTTCTGGATTTCCTGTAAGTTCTATGGCTATTATAGATGGTAGACATAGATTGGATATAGCAGAAGAGGACCCAATATGGGAAAGTTTTTATCAGGAGGAAGGTTTGTATAAGATTGTTAGGGAGTGATTTAACATTATATAGAATAAGTGACTATAGTATATATTACCACTAGTCACTTATTTTTATAAAATTTAATAAAATACAATTAATATATAGCATAAACTAATATAGCTCTATCTTGTTGATCATTGTAATCATATACTTTTTCGTATCATATTTTTTGTAACCATTTGTAGGGTACATTTGATTTTTTTGTAGTTCTTATCAAGATATATCTTCCTGGGGTATTCAGTACAAGTTCTCTTTTGATTTCATCATACATTTTACTTGCTATACCTTGTCATCTAAATTCTTTTTTGATACCCATTTCAGATAAATAGAAGAAACTATCAAAATAAAAGTTAGGAAATTTTTCTAATATTCATTGTTTTAGTTTTTCCATCTCTTCTTCATCTAGTCCAAGTTTCTCTTCATTTATCTCTTCCATGTTACTTTTCCATCACCACATAAATCAGGATTTTTCTCATAGTACATCTGCTATATATTCCATATAACAAGTTTTCATAGATTGGAGGCGGAAGCTTTCTTTCAGTTCTTCATCTTTATAAAAATCTTCTAAATTAGGGTTGGAACAGTCACAATTTCAGGTAAATTTTGCTGGATATAGTTTGTTACAGTTTTTACATATAAATCATTCATTCCAAGGGGATTCTCAGAATACATCTTTATAGAGTTGGATTTTATCCTTTCATGTAGGATTATTGTTTTCAAATACATTAGTCATTGTTATAATTAATTAATAATAAATAAATTTTTATAAATTTTAATATTCCCATTTACGGAATAAGTTGGGATTGGTGATTATCTATTTCTATTTAATAAATTCGAGGGATTAGGGATTGGTTTTTTCAATTAAGATTGTCAGTATATTTTTTTTATTGTCTTTTAAAAAAACCGCTATCTTATAGAATTTCTATAGATAACGGTATATTTGTTTATAGTCAAAAAAGCCATTACCTATGTATGGGCTTCATGATGTTTAGCAGATATAGATTTCAAAGTTTTGATAGCTTTTTGATAGCCATAATTCTTTCCATTAAGATATTTGGATATACGAGCGATAGTAGTAGAACTCATACCTGTTTTCTTTTCTATCTTAGTATAAGATATTTTTTTTTCTAACATTTGAGCAACTTGAAATCTTCTAGAAAATTCTAGTATTTCTTTTTCAGATAATAAGTCTCTTAGGAATAGAAAAATCATATTGTCATCTTCCCAAGATGCAAGTATTTTACTGATATTTTGAAATTCTTGCTTTAACTTCTTATCTGTCATATTTTCGCTTTAGTTAGATAAAGTAAAACTACTTTATTGAAATAAAGTGGGAAGTCAATAGATTATTTGATTGTTTGATTATTATGAATAGCACTTTTAAAAAAATATCTTTGACATTCTAATAGTTAACTACATTTTCAAACCCTAAATTTTGTTCCCGGGAACAAAAACGCGGGAAAACAAACAAAACAACGGGAACAAAACATAAACAAAACGGGAACAAAATTTATGGAAGGATGTTTTTTCTAACTTACTTTTTTCTAACTTGCTTTTTTCCAAAAAATCATTATTTTACTATTTAGGTAGTTTTATTATAATATTCATTAACCCAAAATTACTCTAAAAGGAGGGTATATATATGGATGAAGAAACTAAAGGGAGGAAAATATACATTCTTCCTAATATGTTGACTACTATGGGAGCCTTTTGTGGCTTTTATTCTATTATTTCTGCTATCAATCAAGATTTTACAGTTGCGGCTATAGCTATTATAGTAGCTAGTGTATTTGATTTTCTAGATGGTAGAGTAGCAAGACTTACTGGAACTTGTAGTGAGTTTGGTAAACAGTATGATTCTTTGTGTGATCTTATTTCTTTTGGAATGGCTCCTGCTATTTTGGCTTATTTATGGGTTTTACATCCATATGGTCGTTATGGTTGGTTAGCTGCATTTGGCTATGTTGCAACTACTGCATTGAGATTATCTAGATTCAATATCCAAGAGGAATGTAAAGAGTCTTCTAATTATTTTACTGGTTTGCCTTGTCCTGCTGCTGCTGGTATGATTTCAGTTTCTGTGTTATTTCTAAATTTTGCAGAGGTTTCTTACAATACAGACTTGATGATACTTATTCTTATGTATTTATTAGCTTATTTTATGGTAAGTAATCATAAATATCTTAGCTTCAAGCATCCAGAGACTACCAAATCTAGAAATTTTCAGTTTATGGTATGTATTGTTTTGATATTTGTATTATTGGCTACAGTACCTCAAGTTACACTGTTCTTTGTGGGTTTGGTTTATGTTTTGTCCGCACCTGCTTATGCATTGTATAAAAAGGTGTTTAGGAAGGTATCGAAAATTTCAAAAAAGAAATGAATTATTTTTCTGCCTGGCGGTTTTTCCGTCAGGCTTTTTGTAATAAAAACTCTTGAAAAAAATACTATTTTTATTATAATAATTCTTATCATAATAAAAGTTTAGAAATTTGTAAATAAAGATATAAAGGAACAAAATAATACGTTGATGAAACTACTATGAAAGCGGAGATTGTTAAATTATATATAGGGAACAGTCTTTTTTGTTTGAAAATTAATTAATTTATATAAATAAATTTAAAAAAACACAATGTGAAAACTGAAAAAACTTCTAAAGAAACAAGGATTCACCCTTGTAGAGCTTATTATTGTAATAGCAATAATAGCAGTATTGGCAGTAGCGGCATTTATGATGCTAACAAAATGGTTAGCAAACTCTAGAGATAGTAGAAGACTTGGAGATGTATCTACAATCAAGAAAGCCTTGAGTATAACATTCATAGAAAAACCATACTACCCAGAACCAGATAATAAAAATCCAATCTTAGATGAAGAGGGGATAACAATGTGGTACCAATGAGTATTTGGAAGTGGAGTAATTGAAGATATGGATAACTTACAAAAAGCTCCAGTAGATCCAAGTGATGGAAGTTATTTTAGATATGCTGTGACAACAGACCAAAAAGAATATCAAATATGAGCTATATTAGAAAAAGGGGAGGAAGCGTCATTTCTAAACTCAACGCTAGCAGCAAATTTGGTAGCAAGTGTAGAATGAGATTATGATGGATATGCAACATATAGTAGTGGAACGACATATATAGTCAGAACACCATCATTACTACTGTATAGTGGAAGTTCACTGGAAAGGTCAGGAGATAATCATAACTTGATGATACCTGGAGAAGAATTAGGAACAGTATATGAAATAAAATCGGTATGATTTACAGGAAACCCTACAGATTTAGCTGAAACAATAAGAGATACATTTGGATTGACAGGAGTAAATGCAGATAAGTTAGCTTTGACGATAGTAAAAAACAATAGTACAGTAACACCGTCAGCGATAACATATGCAGATTGTCCATTTGAAGGAGGTAGTTTATCACATGGAGCAAGTGTGACAAGATATGAAACTGAAACAGTAGCATATAATGAAACATGTGTATCAGAAATAAGAACATGTAATAATGGAACTATGAGTGATGGAACATATTTAGAAACAAGTTGTAGTATAGAAAATGCATTAGATTGCAATGTAGAAACAAAATCAATATGATGACATACATATCAAGTATGAGTAATAACACATGAAAATAGTGAATCAGTAAATTCAGATACGATAAATATATCAGAGGGAACTCAATATTGGACAACAGAATTTACATGTACAAATGAAATTTTAAGTAATGGAATAGAAAATGGACCAACTACAGGTTGTAATCCAGGCTATGTAGAAGATAATGATATATGTGAAGCAAATGAATGTGGAGGTGGAATAATAGCAAATGCAAAAACAAATGCAACAAGCCAAAGTTTTGGAACAAATTGGAATTATAACACAACCTCATGAGTATGTACATATGAATGTAAAGAACATTATAAATGGGATGGAGATAGTTGTGAAGCAGATAGTCAAGAAGTTAGTTGTGGAACTGTACCAACTTATGCAATATGGAATACAAGTAATATATATACTCAAACATGGGATGGAGATAGTTGGGAACCAAATAATACAGCAAATTATAATATACTTTCAAGTACAGAAGATTGTAGATACAAATGTAATACCTGATATCATACAGAAGATCTAGGAAATACTTGTGTATTAGATACAAGAAGTTGCGTTATAACAAATGGGGCTGGTAGTCAAAGTTGGAATGGGACAGATTGGGATGTTTGTTTACCTACAGTATGTAATATAGATTTTTATAAAGAAGGAAATTTATGTGAAGAAGTGTGAAATGGGTATTATTCACCTATGTCTAATATTACTAGATATGTTTGTAGTACATGACCATCATATAGTACATATACAGCTTCATGAAATGGAATAGATAATTGTGCATGGGGATGTAATTTAGACTATTATAAAGCAGGGGAATTTTGTACAACTGTATGAAATGGATTTTATTCACCTCATCAAAATAATAATAGAATTTCTTGTACAACTTACTCAGATACAACTAGTAGAGATTATACATATACAAGTGATGGAAACGGGACTGATAGTTGTACTGCAAATTATACACCTAAATGTGGAATAGATTTATATGAGTCAATAAGTGGCACATGTAGTGCTGTAGGACTAGGGCATTACTCAGAAGATTTGAATAATAGTGATTTAGTATGTACAAATAAACCTGCAAATAGTGATTATACAACAGATGGAAATGGGATTGATAATTGTAGTTGGAATTGTTCTACTTGATATACAAATATATCTGGAAGTTGTAAGGCTACTTTAGTATGAAATGATATATCTTGAAGAACTCGGTCAAATGGAACAAATGCTACAACTTGTAAGGAATATAGAATACCTACAGATACAAATTATAATTATTCAGGAATTACTGGAAGTTGATGGTATATCAGGAATTACTGGAAGTTGATGGTATATAATAAATCCAAGTACAACTCCATTTAAAGTATATTGTGATATGACAACAGATGGATGAGGATGGACTAGTTTAGTTAGAATTAATCCGAGTATTAATTGATCTCAATATTGGCTTGCTAATGTTTGAACAGAATTAAATTGATATTACAATTATATGAATAAAAGTTGATTATTTAATGTTACAGAAGTTTATGTAAATAAAACTGTGGGATGGGATGGAAGTGAATTTCATTTTGAGAAGGTATGAAATGATTTATATTCTAGAAGATGATTGTTAACTGATAGATTAATTATGGCTAATTGGTATTGATTAGGTGTTAATTTAAATAACTGGGTGTGAATACCATCAGCAAATCCAGATATTATAGATTGAGTAAGTTATATGTATTTTTGACATAATAACGCTGATTGTTGTAGTGATTTTCCTTTTTTTGTTAATATTTATACAGGGACTTCTCCAAATGATACATTATTTTCTGATAATGCATGGTGAGGAAGAGAGTATTTTGATAATGTAACTGCAAATATATTTGTTAGATAATAAAAAAACATTTATAAAATAACTACTCCTATGCAACTAAAATTAAACTCACCACTAGATATGCATCTCCACCTTAGAGACAACGAGATGCTACAATCGATAATTTCACACAGTGCAAGCAATTTAGCAGGGGCGTTGGTTATGCCAAATCTTGTACCACCTATTATGACGAAACAAGATGTAATAGCCTACAAATCAAGAATAAAACAAGCTATGTGAGATGAAGAATTCACTCCTTATATGACATTATTTTTTCATGATGGATTGACTAGAGAGATTTTGGAAGATATAAAAGATGAGATATTAGCTATCAAACTTTATCCAGCAGGAATTACAACCAATTCAGAATGAGGGGTAGAATCCATAGATATAAATAAATTGGGGCATATATTTCAGGCTATGAGTGATTTTGGGATTCCTCTTTGTGTGCATGGAGAGACAGATGGTTTCGTGATGGATAGAGAAAAAGAATTTGGGGCTGTATACGAATTACTTGCTTCCAATTTTCCCGATTTGAAGATAATTATGGAACATATTACTACAGCGGATAGTGTGGCTCTTTTGGATAAATATCCGAACTTGTATGCGACTATTACCTTGCATCACCTTTATATTACACTGGATGATGTAGCAGGTGGTATGTTACAACCTCATTTGTTTTGTAAACCTATAGCCAAAAGATATGAAGATAGGGCAGCATTGTTGCAAGTAGCACTGGCTGCACATCCCAAGGTAATGTTCGGTTCTGACTCAGCTCCCCATCCTCAACATGCAAAAGAATGTTCTGGTTGTGCGGCAGGAGTATTTACGGCTCCTATTGCTTTGCAAATGTTAGCTATGTTATTTGAGAAACATAATAAATTAGATAACTTACAGAAGTTTGTATCAGACAATGCTAGAGGGATTTACAATATAAAAACTATAGAGAAGGAAATAATTTTAGTGAAGGAGGAATTCAAGGTACCAGAGATCTATGGAACTGTTGTTCCTTTCAATGCAGGAAACATTATTGATTGGAAAATAGCTTAGGGAAATAATTATAAAAAAAGGATTTTAAAACTAATTAATTAGCTAATTGATTAGTTTTTTTTTACAAAAAGCTTTTTCTTTAACCTCTTAATCAGAGGTTTTTTTTATTATTTAAAAATAATCTCTAATTTCCCCTTGATTTTGTACATAATTTTGTTATATATTATGTACAGAATAAATCAATATGTTACAAACAATTTGATTTGAGGTTTTGAGCTAGTCTGTATATAAGGGGTATATGGACTGGTTTGAAATTTCCTGCTGTATGAAAAATGTTCTAATGTTTTTTTATAAAAGTTAAACTATTTATTTAAATGATTTTAATAGGCTTATTTGTTCTAATTCTAGTAGGTTCTATGTATTTTAGAACTTAAGTATTTCACTTAAAAGATAGAACCTTTATAATGTCTTAGTTAAATTCTAAATATTTTTAGAATTTACTGTAATTTTACTATTTATTAATATTATGATTACGAAACTTATTTGACTCAATGAATATAGAAGTAATCTAACGAAACTTTGGAAAGAATCTCAGAAGAAAAAAATAAGGTATATTGTGATGGTTCACTCTAGACCTGTTTTTGAGGTTAATCCAATTTTGAATAATAGTTTTGATTGTAAAGGTAAAGAGAAGGTCAAGAAAAGAAAAAAGAAGGTATCTCAAACCTAAAGTTAGAGATTTTAAAAAACAATAAACTTAAGAAAATATTAATTTCAGAGTTTTTTCAGAAAAAGAATTATCTTGAAAATAACTAGAACAGACAAAAGTTAATTTAGATAATCAATAATCTTTTATACTCAAGAGTATAGGTAAATAATTATATAAATCTTTCAGACTTATATTCAGCTTTACCGTAACCTTATAACTTACAATCATAATTTATGATAGATCTAAAAAAAGATTTTCCAATATTTAAGAATAATCCTTGACTTGTTTTTTTTGATAGTGGAGCAAGCAGTCAAAAACCTGCTATGGTAACTGAGGCTATCAAAGAGTATCTAGAAAATGATTATGCAAATATACATAGATGAGCTTATTCTCTTTCTGAAAGGTCGGAGGAAATGTATTACAATTCCAAAAAAACTGTAGCTAGTCATATTGGTGGGAATCCCAATGAGATAATATATACTTTCAATGCAACTTATGGTTTCAATCTTATAGCTCAGTCGCTTTGGGCTTCTGGTATGTTGAAAAAAGGAGATAAGATTCTTCTTAGTTTAGCAGAGCACCACGCTAATCTAGTGCCGTGGCTTATGCTGAAGGACTATGGGGTAGAGGTAGACTTTGTAAATACGAATAAGAATTTTGATATTGATATGAAAGATTTTGATAGGAAATATACAGATGATGTAAAACTTGTGGCATTTACATACGCATCCAATGTTGTGGGTAGTGTATTTGACTTACCTGCTATAGGTCAGAAACTTAGAGAAGATACTTTGTTCGTAGTAGATGGCTCTCAAGCAGTTCCTCATTTTCAGGTAGATATGAAGGAATTGAATTGTGATTTTTTCATTTTTACAGGGCACAAAGTAATGGCTGATACTGGTATATGAGTAATACGGTGAAAAAAAGAATTATTAAAACAAATGAAACCTACATTTAGTGGGGGAGGAGCTGTAAGGGTAGTTACAAAAGATCATTTTACTCCTGATATTGGAGTTGCAAAATTTGAAGCTGGAACACCAAATCTTACAGGTGCATTAAGTTTGATGAAAGCTTTTGAGTATATAGATAGTATATGATGATATGAAGTTATAGAAAAACAAGAAAAAGAGCTTAGTGAATATGTTTTAGGTAAATTTATGTCTTTGGAAGACAAAATAGAATTGATTGGTAAAAAAACAGTTCAGAATAGATTGGGGATATTTTCTTTTGTAGTAAAAGAGGGTATTACACCTATATTATTATGAGAATTCTTGGCTGAAAAAAATATAGCTATCAGATCTGGATGACATTGTGCACATCCATTGGTAGAAAGTTTTGGTCGTACAGGAGTTTGTAGGATGAGTTTATATATTTACAATACCAAAGAAGATATAGACTACTTCTTCAAGTGTTTGGAAGAGTTAGCAGATGAATATAGAGAATAAGTTTATTCCCCCCGATATTAATGTAAAATTGAAAGTGTAAAACCATCGTAGTCCTACGAGGTAGCTGTAAAATTATTAATTATAATTTTGAAAAAGACTATAATGTCTTTAAAGAATAATTTTATATTTTCAATTTTTACCCAAGAATATAGGTAAATAATACCCCAGGGCACACTCTCTCACTTAACAGTGATTCACATTGTCATATAAACTTTAAGTGTTGAAAGTTTATATTGTGGTTTACTATAACACTTTACATTTTTACGAAGTGAATATATATGGTTCAGGAGAATATCAAAGATTTACTTAGGAATAATGCAAAAAATCCATTAAATAGATATAAGCCATCCAAGTATAATCTAGAATATTCAGAAAGTACTATAGGTTGCGGAGCTAGGATTATTTTGTATATCAATATTATCGATGAAAGAATCGATATTTTTTCCTTTACATGAGATGCAGGTATAGTAACAGTAGGGCTTTTGAATACAATTTCTGATATGATAGATGGAATGATAATAGAAGATGTTTTGAAAAAATGGAATTGAGAATTTATAGAAGAATATGTAGAGGCTATAGGTTGGAATAAGGATGATGAAATAAGATTTTGTTTTGTACTTACGAGAAATGCCTTACATAAATATTTATGAGATGGAATTATAGAAGATATAGATGAATTATAATTAATATATGGAACTGGCTCCAAAATTCAAAAAAAACATTTGAAATATAAATAATAATTATTAATATAAAAATATTGAATTAACTGTATTAAATTTACATCATTTCAAATAAAAAATGAGCTTAGATCAAATTCCAGAGTTTATTATGACTTTCAATTTTTTCGTATTAGTGGTAAATATACTGATACTTATTTTTGCTAAAAAAATAGTATCTTCTCTTGATACATCAGATTTGGAGTGAAAAGAAGATGATTTAAATTATGAGGTAAATAATAAAAAAAAGGTCAAATTCCTAAATTTTATCAATATTATTATATTTATTGCTTACCCTATTACTTTCTATACTCAGATAGAATTTCTAAATAATTTTATTACAGTTTTATTTGTTATAATGATTTTCTTTATAGCTAATTCTTGGTTTATAAGAAAAATAGTTATGTTTTATGGGCAGGAAATTGAGATAGAGGGTCAAATATATTGGAAAAAATGATACAAAACGAATATGTTTTCTCTACTTATTAGTATATTTATGTTTATTCTTGCAATATTAGTTTGTTTACAAGTATTGGATTTGAATACTTTATTTCAAACTTGATGAGCTATAGCTGGGATATTAGCTTTTATCGGTTTTACAGCTCCTGTGTGGGCTCCAGATATGGTGGCTTCTATCACTATACTGCACAATAATAGGGTGCAAGTAGGTAATGTAGTAAAGATCAGAGAACGGGAAAAATTAGCTTGGATAAGAAGTATATCTCTTACGGAAATTAAGCTAATAGATTTGGTTTATGGGCATCCTATTCTTATTCGTCCTTCTAAATTTAGAGATTTGGAAATAGAAAATCTTTCTATGTGAGTAGCTTGAAAGAAAAAAGATATAATTCAGCTAATGAAAATAAAGGTAGATTATTCTTTGACTATAGAAGAAGTAGAAAAGGTTTGTTTATGAGCTTTTGATGAAATGATATCTGATATAGAAGGAAAAATTGAAAGAAAATTCTTTTCTGATAATATTCATAGAAATATAGAAATATTAGATTTTGGAGATCATGCAGTGATTTATAATTTTTCATATAAATTATCTACACCTTTTTATATACCACAGGCTAATGATTTATTGAATAGATACTTACAAAAACATCAGAAGAAAAATAATATAGATTTTTCCACACCTTACTTGATCAAAAGCTAGGTTTTTAAATCCCGGGATAAGCACTTTTGAAAATTAATCTCTGAAATAATAGTAACCAACTATCATTTCAACCAACCATTTTCCTTCCCGGGAGCGGTAGGAGTGGTGATTTTTTAGATTTTGAACCTGGGTTGAAAGGAATGATTGCAAAAGATAATTTTATTGCCCTTTTTATGAAAAGGTTAGAAAAGCTTGAAATATGATGCTATTTTGATATAAGAAGCTTCAAAAGGAATCGTAGTATTCTTGTGATTAGAATATCTGAAGATTTTTTCCGTGTGATAGAAAATGGTTTTGAGAAAAATGAATTTGAATTAAATAAAGAATGAATGAAAAAATTATGGAAAACCTTGTTGAAAAGAGAATTTCCTCGTAGTAACAAAATTCGTTTGTATGATATGGGGGTTTATGAAGTAGAGAGTTTAGAAAAGAGAAAGAAGATATAATGCTGAGGATGTATCTTGTAGGGTAGGTTTTCAAACCCTGCCTTACGATATATGTCTCCTCAGTAGTTTACTTGTTTTTAAAATATTATGATAGATATAAGAACTCTACAATTACCACAAAAATCATGAGTTTATCTTTTCAAAAATGGAAGATGACAAATTTTGTATATAGGGAAAGCCAAAAATATATCAAATAGAGTGTTTCAATATTTCAGAACAGGAATAGGTTTATGGAAAGAAGATATGGTAAGTAAATCAAAAACAGTTGATTATTTTATTACAGACACAGAAGAAGAAGCTCTAATCTTAGAAAGAAATCTAATCCAAGAAAATAAACCACCATACAATTCACTTCTAAAATGAGATGGCTCTTATGTTTATATTAGATTTTCTCCTGGACCATATCCTCAGATTTCTCTTAGTAGAAAAAAAACTAACGATAAGGCCTTTTATATAGGACCCAAACCATGGCAAAAAGAGCTTAAAAATCTTTTACATCTATTAAGACAGTTATTTAAGTTTAGGACTTGTTCTGATGCAGTTTATAACAAGGGGCAGGCATGTAGTGATAAGATATTCTGACTTTGTGATGGCTATTGTGAGTTCAAGCAAGATGATCAGATATTGCAAAAAGAATATAAGGCAAATTTAGATATAGTTAGAAGGTTTTTTGAGGGAAAAAGTAACAAGGTAGTAACGGTGATTGCAGAAAGAATAGAGGAGGCGATCAAGACTGAAAATTATGAATGGGCAGCAATATTGAAGAAAATATATATGGAGGTAGATAGACTAAATAATAAGCAAAACATAGATATGGAGGAGGTAGTTAGTGGATATTTTATAGTTATAAAAAGTGTAAAGTTGCTTGAAAAACAAATGTATTTTATGGTGTATACGAAGATGGTAGAAGGAAAAATTATAGATGTGGTAAAGTTGAAAAATGATGAAGATACTTTTTTGCAGGATATGATAAATGACGGTATTATTAGTTCTTATAAGCTTTTGGAGGAGAGTAAGGATGAGTCGTTGTATTATTCTGAAATATAAATAGAAAACCTATTGCAAAAATCATAAAAAAAACTAAAAGTAGAGTTATAGTTTAGTTTTCCTTTATACGTAGTAAATCTTATTTACTTTTAGGCACATTATATTTCCAGACCGTTCTTTGTACTAATATTTAGCTTTCTAAGACCGGTCTGAAAGTAAAAGGGATTTACTACGGAATTGAAACCTTAGGAGTCGTAGAGCGTTTGTTTTTCTCTTTAGAATTACAGGGCTTGACTCCTATTGCTACGATGGTTCTAAGCCTATTTCTATATTTGCCAGTATGGTTTATTTTGAAAAAAATTGTTATATATGATTGTAGATATTCTCCTAACAGCAATAGTAGGTATTATAATAATAGCCTGACTTATACTTTCTGTAGTTAATAAAAGATACTTACTCACTGTAGCTATAGGTCTTTTGCTTTTTGGTGTTTTTGCAATTTTATCTGTAAGTATTTTTGAATCTTTTCAGCTTACTTTGAGGGTATCAGATGAGCCTAGTAATTATTTCTATTTTTTGAGGCAGATAAAACATATATTAGTTTCTTTGATAAGTTGAGCTTTGATCTTATTGATTCCTTTGGATAAAGTAAGAAATAATGCAGGTAAAATTTTCTTACTTGTATTTATCTTTCAGCTTTTGATATTTACTTCACTAGGACAAGTGTTTAATGGTGCTAGATGATGGCTTTATTTACCTGGTTTGGGAAGTGTGCAACCTAGTGAATTTTTTAAATTATGATTTGTAATTTTTCTTGCTGCATGGTTGATAAGGAAGAAAAAAGAGCTTAATTCTTTAGAGTTGTTTTTTGCGATTATTATATTAAGTGCAATATCTTTCTTTATTTTCTTATTGATTCCAGATTTAGGTACTTTGTTAGTTGTGTGACCTGTTGTTCTTATTTTGTATTGGTATGCAGGATGAAAACTGATATATATAATGGCCTCTATAGTTTTGGGGCTCACTTTGTGACTTACTGTGGGTATGCAATTTGATTATATCAAACAAAGAGTAGAATATTTTGTGAATCCAGATATAGATGAATCTAACCAAGGAATATGATGGCAGACAAAACAAGGTCTTATAGCTATATGATCAGGTTGATTCTTATGAAAATGATATGGGAAATGACTACAAAAGTTTGGTTTTATACCAGAAGCTCAAAGTGATTTTATATTTGCTGCATTTTCTGAAGAAGTATGATTTGTAGGAAATACAGTATTGTTAATGCTTTATTTTTTGCTAGCTTATATATCACTAACTAGAATAGAAAGAGTACAAGATGAATATTTGAGAAATTTGGCTGTAGGTATAGTAGCGTTGATATCTATGCAAGCTTTTATAAATATATGAGTAAATATAAAAATAATTCCTCTTACAGGTCTTACACTTCCGTTTATATCCTATGGATGAACAGCTTTGATGGTAAATATATGGGAGATAGCATTGCTTTATAATATACTTTATAGTAATTATACTCCAAAGAAGGAAAAGTCTCGTTCTTTTGTTTATACGTCACTTCGTAGTGAGCTTCCGTAATTATTGATTTTCTTCCGCTACATTTTTTTCCTGCGGAACGTGATTAGCCGAAAATTCGCAAAGGTTTAAGTAAAGTTTTCAATTAGGTGCGAATTAAAATATAGAAAAATCACTGAAATAAGTCTTTCGGGCAAAAGTATCTAAAGACTTATTGAATCTCGCTATTGTACAGAGCAATATAAATTATAGCGATTCTAAAAGTAGCAAAATAGGTAGAGGCAAAAATGTAAACTACAGAAAATTAATAATTACTCCAGTGTTAGGGGCGTTCTTATTTCAGCTTCTGCTCCTCTGCGGAGCAGGCTGGAGCTGTTCTATATTCGTTCTATATTCATTCTGTATTTAGCCTCTTTCCTGCGGAAAGGCTGTAGTTGTTTCTTTGTATCTAACCGTTCTCGGCATGGCAATATAGTGGCTTTGATTGAAAAAGTAAAAAGAAATAAAAAACGGGAATATAACGGAAGAAGATGCCGGGAATGAAGCCTGCCACGGGTTTGCCCCGTGGTTGTCTCAGATGTTGACTCAGAGAAACTAGCCTCTTTCCTACGGAAAGGCTGTAGCTATTTCTTTCTATCTAACCGTTCTCGGCATCGCAATATAATGGCCTTGATTGAAAAAGTAAAAAGAAATAAAAAAACAGGTATATAACGGAAAAAAATGCCGGGAATGAAGCCTGCCACGGGTTTGCCCCGTGGTTGTCTCAGATGTTGATTCAGAGAAACTAGCCTCTTTCCTACGGAAAGGCTGTAGTTGTTTCTTTGTATCTAACCGTTCTCGGCATGGCAATATAGTGGCTTTGATTGAAAAAGTAAAAAGAAACAAAAAACGGGAATATAACGGAAGAAGATGCCGGGAATGAAGCCTGCCACGGGTTTGCCCCGTGGTTGTCTCGGATGTTGATTCAGCACTTGTCTCATCACTTGTCTCAAAAAGCTTTAATTTTCAAGCAAAATGCACCACTTTTTTAAATTACCTAGTTAAAATAAGGTCAATTCAGTGATAAACTTCATAAGGGGTTCTATAATTTAGGCATTTTCTAGGTTTATGATTAAGTTTATTC
>Ga0208901_1000230_pt1 | contig 35187 bp, 29 predicted proteins | sample AntAceMetag02UKF_FD_184764 | JGI IMG/M metagenome (GOLD analysis project Ga0208901, IMG submission 184764) | Saline lake microbial communities from Ace Lake, Antarctica - Antarctic Ace Lake Metagenome 02UKF (SPAdes) (version 2) | ecosystem: Environmental > Aquatic > Non-marine Saline and...
AATTGTTTATTATTGTTATGCATCGCTAATATTATTAATGTTGAAATGGTATTTTACATTATAATGATTAGTGGTGCATTTTGAATTATAATTAATAAAACACAAAAAACATTTGACTTTTATATTCTTCTTTGTATAATTAAAAAATTAACTTTAATTATTAACTAAAACATTAACAATGAAAAAACTATTAAGCTTATTTGCTTTGATTGCAATAAGTAGTATTGGGTTCTTCGCAAACGCACAGACAGCTTATGTAGAAGCTTACTCTTTGAATCTGAGAAGTTGACCAACTAATGATTCTCATATATTGAGAACTCTTAATAAATGAGAAGCTGTGACTATATTAGATAGTAGCTGGGGACGGAGATTAGTTTCTACAAGTGACTGAATTGAAGGTTATGTATATTCTATTTTCTTAACAGAAGAATTCATAGCTCCAACAACAATGGCTACAACTAATGCTGTTCAATACAAAGTTACAGAATATAGAGCTAACGTAAGAACCATAGGTAATATATTAAGACCTGTTGCAATATTATGACAATGAGATATAGTGAAAGTAATAGACAATAAACTATACTTGAATCACCGGATCAAAGTAGAAGTAGTAACATCTTCTACATTATGACATTATGTATGAAGAACTGGATACATATCTAAGAATGTAGTAGAACAAATATGAGATAATGTATACACTCCTTATGTAGAAGAGATTGAAGAATATGTTGAAGAAGTAGTAGAAGAGGAAGTTATTGAAGAAGTAGAGGAACTGGAAGAAGAGCAAGAAGAGCAAGTTTCTGAAGAAGAAGCTAACAGAGAAAATAGTCCTGCAGAGGAAGAAGAAGGAGATACTGATATAGACGATTTCGATCTAGAAGCATTATTCAAAGACTTATAAAAACTGATATATAGAATATCATATTCTATACTAAATAAAAAAACGGTTGTTTCTTAAAAAGAAACAATCGTTTTTTTATACGGAAAATGTAAAATAAAGCACACACACTATAAAAAACAATTACTATACTTATAATTCTAGTTTTAAAGACATAAAACAACAGATTAAATAATCTCCTGTCTGCCTAGTTATCTTTGATCTGTTCTATGATTAATGTTTTTCTTCTATTTACTAACCAATCTTTATATCTTGCCACCCCTGAACTCTCTCAATATTTTTATGTTCATGAATTATATGTCTATTCCAAGGTCTTTCTATCAAAAAAGTTTTGATTCCTGCATTTGCAGTATCCAAAGCATATTCAAAATTATCTTCTATCATATATTGAATTCCATTTTCTATACATATTTCTGACTTATCTTTATGATTATCTGTAAAATGCTCTGCAAAATAGACATTTTGAAATAATCATTCATAGTGTCTATCTAACCATTTTAGAGTATATTCTTTCAATTCTATCCGCCTTGCTGTGATTACAGTAGTTTCAAATCATTTACTTTTTAGAAAATCTAGTTGTTCTTTTGCTCACAACACAGGTTTAATCTGATTTATATCTCATTTTACAAAAAAATCTTTGAAAAAAGAGATAGCTTCTTCTTGAGTAATATGTACTCAAGGAATATTCCATACACAATAATCATTTATATCTTCTAATAAGATATTTTTTCATCATATTTTATGATCATGAAATTTCAATACCTCTACAACCGTTTCCGCCAAAACTTCATCTAAATCCACTCCTATATGCATATATGTATAATAAAAAATTAAAAATAAATCAAAGTTTTTATAATGATTTATTATTTAATTTAAAGCCCTTTTATAATAAAATATATCTAAATAAATAAATTATAAAGAAAAAAAAGACATAAATGAAAAAAGAAATTAAATTATTTGAGCAAGATATAAAATTCCAAATTAAGTAATTATCGTTATAAAAAAAACCAAGAATTTTTTCTTGGTTTTATTTTTTTAATTAATTATCGTAAATATATTGGTTAAACTTTCTATTTCCTCTCAATTTTCACTAAAACTAAGTTTTATTTCATAAACACCTAAACGCTCTAAGGTAAAATCACATGTTATGACCCCATCTTCAGTAAGAGTTCATGTTGCATCTGTTATCACGGGAGGATTTACTCAATCTGTAGGGTCTTGAACAAAAGACCACTCATAAGATAAAGTTTTTCCATCTACTCAAGATATAGTTGCAGTATAAATTTTTAGAAGATATTCTCATCAAGTTGTAGTTTCAGTAGTACTTCCAAACTGTATTCCTATATCACATACTTCCCCTCCACAGTCTCATGCATCCTTTGCTGGTGATGTATCTTGCAAATAATAATTTTCAGATGATTCATCTGTAAATAATGGATCTTGTCAAGTGATATTAGTACTATCAAGAGTAAGATTATAAGCAGGATCTGTGCTTCCATAGATAAGATTATTGATTACAGTAGGAGTTCCAGATGAATTATATATTCCATAACTAGTATTATTATATAATATATTGTTTTTAACTGTTGATGATTCTCATGTTATTTTAACTCCCAAATTAGCACAATTTACTATATTATTATTTTCTAGAATAGAAGCTCCATTCTCAAGTCGAACACCATAACCTTTACTTTTTTTTATTAAAGAATTTTTAATTATTACTGAACTATTATATGTTCGAATTATTCCATATGAAACCCCAGTCCATACAATTCATGCATATCTTAAGTGTACATTATCCATTACACTTCCATCACTTCCACTACCATTAAACTTTATATATCACCAATCTCATACTGCAGGAGTTCATGTTCCTGTAGATCCTCATACACTATGGTCATTTATACTTGTAAACACTATAGGTTGCTCAACTGTACCTATCGCTTCTAATTTTCCTGATATTATTATATTTTTACCAAATCACACTTTTATTATATTTCCTGACTCTATTTTCAATTCTTTTCATGATGCTAATCCTCATCCATCTATTACCACTATATCTTTCGTCTTTTTTAATATTGTTCCTGTCATACTTGATATATCAAATTTTTCTACATAATAAGCATTTGATATTATTCCATTATCTTCATATATATCAAAATCATACTTTGATAATAAATATTCCATATTATATAATCATATCTCTGATACTACATTATCATGTATATTATTATCTTTTATCTCAAAACTTCATCCCATCAGATATATTCCATTCTTAGCATTATTCTTTATCTCATTATTTATTATCTTCCCTGTTCCATTAGTCACAAATAGTCCATCATAATATGTTCATCCATTACTATCTACTATATTCCCACTAAATACCACATTTCATGTTGTACTTATATATACTCCATGTGCACCTGAATTACTTATAGTATTATTTTCTATATCTCATCATCATGATGCTATATATAATCCATATGAACTTACATTGCTTATAGTATTACCTTCTACAATACTTTCTCCTCCATTTATCCATATACCATAACTACCATTGGTAATTGTATTTCCTTTTATGTTTGGGGTACCATTTAATATATATACCATATATACTACTATCTAGTATATCGTTATTTTCTATGATTGGAGATCCATTTGTTATATATATAGCATATTTGTAAACATCTCTTATAATGCTATTTTTTATAGTTGGAGAACTATTATATATTCGTACTAACCCATATCGTCCTCATCCATAACTTATTTCTACATTGTCTAATACACTTCCATCACTTCCACTACCATTAAACTTTATATATCACCAATCTCTTGCCGCAGGAGTTCATGTTCCTGTAGATCCTCATACACTATGATCGTTTATACTGGTAAACACTATAGATTGCTCAACTGTACCTATCGCTTCTAATTTTCCTGATATAGTTATATTTTTACCAGCTCACACTTTTATTATATTTCCTGACTCTATCTTCAATTCTTTTCATGATGATAATCCTCATCCAAGTGTTACCACTATATCTTTCGTCTTTTTTAATATTGTTCCTGTCATACTTGATATATCAAAATTTTCTACATAATAAGCATTTGATATTATTCCATTATCTTCATATATATCAAAATCATACTTTGATAATAAAAATTCCATATTATATAATCATATCTCTGATACTACATTATCATGCACATTATTATCTTTTATCTCAAAACTTCATCCTATCAGATATATTCCACTCTTAGCATTATTCTTTATCTCATTATTTATTATCTTCCCCGTTCCATTACTCACATATAGTCCATCATAATTTGTTCATCCATTACTATCTACTATATTCCCACTAAATACCATATTTCATGTTGTACTTATATATACTCCATATGCCCCCGCATTACTTATAGTATTATTTCCCATATCTCATCATCATGATCATGCTATAAATAGTCCATAAGAACTTGAATTACTTATAGTATTACCTTCTAAAATACTTTCTCCTCCATTTATCCATATACCATAACTACCATTAGTAATTGTATTTCCTTTTATGTTTGGGGTACCATTTGATATATATATACCATATATACTACTATCTAGTATATCGTTATTTTCTATGATTGGAGATCCATTTGTTATATATATAGCATATTTGTAAACATCTCTTATAATGCTATTTTTTATAGTTGGAGAACTATTATATATTCGTACTAACCCATATCGTCCTCATCCATAACTTATTTCTACATTGTCTAATACACTTCCATCACTTCCACTACCATTAAACTTTATATATCACCAATCTCTTGCTAATGGTATAGTAGATGTAGTATCTCAATTTGTATCTCAACCTGCTGTATCATCTTTTATAGATGTAAAAATTACCGGTTCACCTGAAACACTTCCTGCTTCTAATGTTCACTGTACAGTAAAATTTGTTCAAGCATTAAATTTAACTACTACTCATGGTTCTATACTCATACTAATACCATTCCCTAAGGTTATAGAGCTAGTTACAACATAGGGACTTCATGCAGTTGTCCATACGGTAGTATCTGTTATATATCCACCTACATCTGTAGCATGCACTACACCACTTAAAAACGATACTATTAAACATAAAATAATAACTTTAAACTTATTCATTTTATTCATTTTTTAATTTAAATATTTAAATATTTATATACTTATATATTGACTAATAATATATCTCTACAAAACTTCAATTCAGATTTAAATATTCCAAATTAGAAGGTATATTTTCTGTGATTCTTATAGAGACTTTCTGTGTTATAATATCTTCTTTTACTATTTTTTCTTTTCAGTCTTCTGTGAATTCTACCCTTTCTGATTTTTCTTTTATGACATATTCTAAATTATCTGTTGATAAAAATTCAGATAATTTAATATTATTTCCATCTTTAGATGCTTTTTTGAATTCTTCTAACAATAACGGATCTATATATCTTTCAAATCATTTATTCTTCATTGTTTTATCATAATATTGAGCTATATTTTCTACTTTTTGGTCTATCACATAAAATAAATATCTTTTTACATTTGAATTAACATAAAAAGGCTCTTTATTTGGAATAGATATATATTCAGGTAATTCTAATGCTTGTCCTTTCTTAATAAGTACACTTTCTCATATAGTGAGCTCTGCTTTTTTAGCATCATATACTATTTTTTCTTGCGACTCTTCTTTGGTTTTTCTTTTTATCACTTCACTACTTATATTTCATATATTTATTCCTGAGTCTAAATCTTTTATTTCTTCTTTTTTTCCACATCAAAGCAAAGAAAACAATGTCATTAAACTAATTATAAGTAACAGTTTTTTCATATTCTAACGATTAATATAATAAATTTAATTAGTAACATAGATCACATACATACGACTGATTGTTTTCATCTCAAAAAGTAAATGAAACACCTGAATCAAGTCATGAACTAGGCTCTCACAATTCTTCTAATGAACTAGTCTCTCACAATTCTTCTAATAAATTAGTCATTACATCATCTCATGTTAGATATATTTGTGTATTATCTTTTATTACAATATAATTTTCAGGTATATCATCTAAAACTAATCCTGATCATCATAAATCAGTATACTGTATAGGAAGATTAGTATCTAATTCTACTACTATACCTAAACCACTACCTATTACATATAAAACCCTATCAGTATAATCCTGATCTAGAGCATATACTTCTACTGGACTAAAAATAGCTCCAACTCACAAAGACGTAGAGGTATAATCTTCTAACATTGCTCATATCTGAAATTTATTACCTTTTTTTGTAACAGAATATGTGTATAAACTCTCTCCATCAGGATCTATAATTTTTTTCTGTATACTTGCTGCGTTTGATATTTTTTCTGTCACAAATCATTGATACAATAATTCATTTCACAAATCAATACTTCCTGAATACAAGGTAGTATATAAACCATCTACCTCAGGATACTTACCATTACCTCCATCTATATCAGTATAATATATTTCTAATCCCTTTTGGATAGTTCATAAATCAGAAATTCTTCTAGCATCTCTAGTATTATCTAGCCACTTAGTTAGCAACATCATAGCACTTACAGACAATACAGATATAATTGCTATTACAATAATTAATTCTACTAAAGTAAATGCAGACAAAGTACTTTTAGTGCCAATTTTTTTTTGTTTTATGTTTTTATAAATTTTCCTACACATAGCTTTTAATATCATTTTTTTTTATTTAAAGTATAAATTTTTATTATATATATTAATAATGTTATTATAATTATTACAGTATGTATTGTCAAGTCATTTGTTATACTAGTCTTATAGTTATGTTCTATAACTAATTTTAAATAGTCTATATTTAATTTTCTTCAAAGCCTCTTGTTCTATTCGCCTTACTCCATTTTTTGTCATACCCCAAAGTTTTCCAATATCTTCCAAGGTCATTTTTATCTCTCCATCTAAAGCAAATCTCTTTTTTATGACTATACTTTCACGAAGAGAGAGACTATCAATTACTTGTAATGTTTTTTCTTTAAGGAGTTTTTCATTCACCTGATTCTCCAGAGATTGGACTTCAGATCAAGGAAAAAAATCTATAGAATTCTTTTTTTCTCCATTTATATCTTCATATTCTTTCAATATAGAAAATAAATTAACTTTTTCTCAAAATAATATGCAAAGGATATAATATTTTTACTTCTTTGGAGACTATATTTATAGTAGACATAATAGGTACTGCTAATATCATACCTACCATACCCCAGACACTACCCATAGAGACTATAGCTAGTATAACTATCAAGGGATTTATATCTAATATTTTACCAAATATTTTTGGTTCTACTATATTTCATAAAACCATATTTATAATAAAAAGAAAAAATCATAATATAAAAACCATATAAAAAGGCAATTCTACCATAGCAAAAATCAATATAAATACTCATGCTATAATAGACCCAATATTTGGAATAAAATTAAATACAAAAACTATAACTGACCACATCACCGCAAAATCTACTCACAATATTTTTAAAACAACAAAGACGCTAACTCAAGTCATAAGAGAAACTAATGTTTTTACATATATGTATTTTTCCATATTGCTACGAATATTTGCTATAGTACGACTATGTTTTTGTCCCACTAAAGCAATCATTTTGTTATACAAAGTATCTTTTTCCCATATTAAAAAGAATGTATAAAGAGCAATCAAAAATAAATCAGAACCAAATCAAGTTATGTTAGTTACTGAGGTGCTTACTATATCTTGAATATCAATCTTACCTAAGGGATCTTGGATTATAATATGATATTTCTCCATAAAGAGACCCACCTTATCAAAAAGTATTTCAAATTTATTTTGATAATAAGGCATTTGTTCTATAAATTCATCTACATTTATCATCACAAGAGAATATATGAAATATCATATAACCACCAAAGAAGTAACGATAAACATATATATAAGAACTATGTTTACATCATGTTTTCTCAATCTATTTACTACAAACAATATCAGTACAGTAATAAATATAGCAAATACAAAAGGAACTAAAACTGATTTAGCTATAATTAGAAAAAATCAGAAAAAGAATAATGTAAGAAACACCATACAGGTAATCAAAACTTTTTCTGATAGATTTGTCATTTGTTATAAATTAGTATAATATAAATTAAGGTTATTTTCAGAACTTAGCATATAATCTAATTTTATATTTTATATTGATTCTAGGAGAAACTAACTTATACCATCCATTCCGTATTTATCCGCATCCTTTACCAATGCTTCCAAAACTTGAGGAATAAATTCATCTAATGATATATCAAGCATAGTTTCACAATTTTTCAATTCTTCTCTACTTACACCAGCTGCAAAGCTTTTGCTTTTGATTTTTTTCTTTACAGATTTTACCTTTACTTCAGCTACGGTTTTGTTTGGCATCATTCTACTTATAGCTCATATAAAACCTGTAATTTCATCTACAGAAGCTATATATTTTTTAATCAAAGTATTTGCTTCTACTCAAGTCAAGAAATGAGCATGAGCTCTAATATCTTCTATCAACTCTGCTGGTAAATTTATTTCAGAACATATTTTTTCTAAATCTTCTTTACAATGTTTGTCTGCATTTTTTTCCAAGTAGTCCCGGTCTATATCGTGTAATAACCCTACTAACTGCCAAACTTGCTCATTCTCTCACAATTTATTAGCAAAATATTTCATCACATACCCTACTGATATAAGGTGATTTTTGGTAAATGTAGCATATTTTTCTACCAATGCAGTAGCATCTTCTATGCTAGGTAGTTCCATAGCGTCATAATTTGTACTTTTTTGGACACTATTGCTAGCATTCAAAGGCTTCATAAGAGGGAATAATGTTCCATCTCTTAAATTTTCCTGTCATGTAAGTAAAGTCAATATTCTATCTATACCCATACCCCAACCAGATTGAGGAGGCATACCATATTCCATAGACAACACAAATTCTTCATCTCCGCTTGTAGCTTCTTCATCTCATTTCGCCAAAGCTTTTGCTTGGTCATCAAAATTATTTTGTTGTTCTATAGGATCTACTAATTCACTATATGCTTTCAATATTTCCCATCCATTTAATAGCAGTTGAAATTGCTCTACTGTATTCTTATCTTCATCTGATGCTCTTGCAAGAGGTTGCATAGTTTTTGGATAATTGTATACAAATGCAGGTCATATAATTCCAGGTCTCAAAACTTTCTTATACAAATAATCGATCAATGTAGTAGTGCTTTGGATATCCATTCCTTCCCAATTATGTCAAGCAGCCTTTATATCTTCTCTAAGTTTATCTTCATCTTCCATTCCATAGTCTTCTATATTGATTCCAGATTTTTCTTTTACTCCTGCTATATAATCTATCCTTTCCCAAGGAGTTGTGAAATCTACATCTTGAGCATTTCAGTCTTTATCTTTGATAGATATTATTTTTGGTAAATCTAATTTAGCAAATACATATTCAAACATTTCTTCTGTAAATCTCATATTATCCTCAAAATTCCAATATACAGCATAATGTTCTACTGATGTAAACTCTTGCATATGTGAAGGGTCAGAACCTTCATTTCTAAATTGTTTTCATATTTCAAATATTCTTTCAAATCTTCATACTGTAGCTTTTTTCAAATTTGTTTCCGGAGATATTCTCAAAACAAAATCATGATCATAATCATTGTGATGAGTGAAAAATGGTGCTGCAGCTGCTCCACTAGCCGCATTTCACATCACTGGAGTTTCTATTTCTATAAAACCATTTTCATCATAAAAATCTCTAAGAGCTTTTACTAATTTACTCCTAAGTAAAAATCTATTGTAAGTATCATCATTTGTTATCAAATCTAAATATCTTTGTCTATATAGGGTTTCTTGATCTGTAATCCCATGAAATTTCTCTGGTAAAGGCCTAATTGCCTTACTCATCATTTGGAATTCCTTTACAAAAATAGTAAGTTCTCCATGTTTAGTAACAAACAAATCTCATATTATTCCTACAATATCACCTACATCAAACATTTTGTCTATAAGCTTGTAGGCTGTCATCATATTTCAGTTAATTTCTAGTTCTGTAAGTATTTCTTTACCTGTATTGAAAGAAACTTTATCTTTTACAAAACATATTTGGATAGTAGAAGTATTATCTTGAATTTTCGCAAAGCTTAATTTCCCATGACTTCTAAAACTTAGAAGTCTACCAGCTGTTCTATAAGCTCCTTCAGCTCAGTTAGTCATCAATTCATCTGCTTCCTTTGATATTTTGTCTTGAAGTGAAGATATATCCATCTTTCATTCAAATTTGTTTGCATAAGGAATAACTCCCGCTTTTTTCAAGCTTTCTAATTTCTCAATTCTTTCTAATGATTCTTTTGAATATTCTGCCATTTGTTCTATAAAATATATTAAATTTAAAAGTAACAAGTATTATAAATATTTTATAAGAGTTTTCAACTGGAAAAAAGTATTTTTAATTGAATTTAAAGCCTAAATAAATATAATCATAGCAAATTAATAGCCTTTTTATTACAAAACTATATAAAAAAATGGATTTTGCTTCCATTCCTACTTCTTTAGCTGTAGGCGTAATTATATATTTAATTACAAGCTTTTGATTATATCTAGTTGCAAAAAATTCTACAGAAGAATCTTTTGCTATGTTCGCATTTATTCCTATCATGAACATATACTTATTAGTAAGATTGTCATGACATGATGTATGAATGTTGTTATTGCTTTTAAGTAGCCCTCTACTTATGGTTTATAGTCCTATTCTCATACTTGTAACAGTTGTATTATATTGTTATATAATAATTCTTATTTGAGCTAAAACTTGAGCTAGTTATATATATACAGCTATCTCTGTACCTTTACCTACTATAGGATTCTACTTGATGTGGGATTCCATAAAAGACAATAAAAATGAGGATACAGAGATCAGATATGAAAGAATAGCAAAATGTCCTCATTGTAAAATACTTTGTGGAACTGATAAATTAAAAACTAATAAAATAAAATGTAAAGAATGTGGTGATCGGGTATTTTTTAAAGCTCTACCAAAATGAAAAGATCAGAATCTTAGAATTATGACAGAAAATAAAGAACCTATAGAATTAGATATCACAGAAGAAGAACGTGACGAACAAGAAGAACGTTTGATAAAGGAATATAAAGAAAATTTTGAAAAGAAATATTAGATTTTAAGAAAAAAACATATTCGGTTCGAATATGTTTTTTTAGTTAATATATATAAACCATTCTAAATTTCCTTTTTTGCCTTCCAAAGAAGATTTTCTCACTCAGGTAACTGTTTTTCATCTATCTTCTATTTCTTCTTTCAAATTTTCTAGATTTAATCTTACTATATTTGAACATTTAGCAACTCATTTTTTATTTATATTTTTTCTTCATATTTCAAATTGGGGTTTATATAATAATACTATTTCTGCTGATTCTCAAGCTAATTCAAATATTTTATCTAGCAGAATTCTTAAACTTATAAAAGAGACATCTACCACTATAAAATCAAATTTTGTATCTGTTTCAAAAACTCTAATATCTGTATTTTCTATAGATTTTACTTTTTTGTGATTCAAAAATCTTTTATGTAACTGTTTATTTCCTACATCCACTGCCGTAATATTATTAGCTCCATTTTCTAACATTACCTGAGTAAATCCACCAGTAGACGCTCCTATATCAAGACAATTTTTTCATTGTAAATCTAGATTTGCTTGTAAAAGAAATTCTTTCAATTTCATAGCTGATCTAGATACATATTGTTGAAAATTATTTTCCAATACATCTACTATTTCACCATTTCTTACACGAAAAGACGATTTCTTCACAGAAATCCCATCTACTTGCACAACTCATTGTTGAATCATAAATTGCGCTTTATTTCTTGCAATACTACATTTTTGACTTATGTAGATATCTAAACGCATAGAATATATATAAATAAATAAAGTTTTAATCTAAAACTTAAATATTTTTTAACCTATAGCTACAGTATATTAAAACAACAGTATTTCAATAAGCACTATTCTTCTAGTATTCAAATATATTACTTAAACCATTTTCCTATCTCTTTGACCCCTTCACTAAAAGCACTAATTCCTGGTTCATTGAATTCTAACACCTTCTGTACTCCCAAAACACCTACCCCATAACCAACTGTTGCTACACTATTCAATTGCATACCTGTTTTTTCTACTATATTGTATTCTTTATCATTCCAATTTTTTTTAGATTCTTGTTTTTCATAATCTACTACATTTTTGAAATCTTCTGTTGTCGTAGTAAAAGCATCTTCTACTGTTTTTTTTGCAATATCTCAAGCACTTATACCCGATATATATTCTCCCCGTTGATCTTTTCCTATAAGCATAAATCATCCTCCTATCAAACCTGTAGTCACATCTACTGGGTTAGCTCCTAATACCCATTTTCCAGCTGTAGTCAAAGTTACAGCCACAAGCACTTTACCAGGATCTCATTTTAGCAACTTATTAAAAGATTTAGAATCTGCATATATATCAACTCATTTACCAAATATATCTAGAACCTTCAATGTTTTACCAAACTTCCCTTTTTCTACACCTATATTTTCCAAATATTTTTCAAAATTTTCGACCTTTTTTCTTTTTACCTTCTTTAGAACTTTAGCCATATCATTGAATAAATCATCTACATCTATCTGCTCTACTCTCCAGCTATCCAAAGTATCCAATGCCTTTTCCAATATTTCTTGTTTTCTATCAAGACGAAGTCCCTTAAATAAAGCAACCGCTCCATTTTCTATTTTATTCAATTTATTTACTCATTCTAACAATTTACCAGATACTGTGGTAGTTGCTTTTTCATATTTCAATATCTCATCTAACATTTTGAAATAATCTATATCTGGAGTTCCTCATTTTTGGGCTTCATCATACAAGTCTTTTACTTCTGGATTATCAAAAGATGCTCCTTCCCCATCCCAAGAAAATTTATCATCTTTTTCTTTAGGTGGTGGTATTTCTTTATCTTCTCCGATTTCATCGTCTCCTGTAATTCAATCATTTCCTGTAGTTCAATCTTCTCCTGTAGTTCCAGTACTTCATTCTCCACTTCCACTACTTACTGCTGTACAATCCTTTGGGCTTATAGATTTCCATTTATTCCACCAAGCTTGATATTCAGTAATCGCTTTTTGATATTCTGTTTCACTATCATACATACCAGCAACTTGCAGTCTTTCTCCCCAGTCCATAGATTCATTTCTAAACTTAGGAGTACAGGTAATATGTTGCATATATCTACGAACTTCAAGTGGCACACCTCCACATTGATTATCATCAAATGGTTTTTTTGCACAGTCTTCATATTGTCACATCTGCATCATCATTTCAGATTGACTCATCGCTAATACTAGAGGTGAAAATATTGTTGAAAAACTAAATACTGTAACAACAATTCAAGAAAATAATTTAGAAAATTTTCTATTTTCCACTTTAAGATCTATCTCTTTTTCTCAAGGAATAACTTTTATTTTTTTATTAACTTCTTCCATTTTTTGTTCAGATTCCTTTTTTAATCTTTTGTATTCTTCTGCATCTTCTTGTGATATTTTCAAATCTTCTTCTTTTTCTATTCACTTATCTTTCAATTGCCATTTCAAACGTCTTCTATTTATTCCCCATAATGAAATCCCTATTATAGAAAACAATAAAAACAAATGAATCCATAATCTCTGAGATCAATACTCTATCACCTCTATTTCATCTATTATAAAATCTTTGTTTGTATCTTTATGTAATAAATCTACTATCCCATCTCTATTTATATCATATTTTACTGTATCATAATTTCCATCTTGATTAGTATCAGACAATCAAACTCCATAATTTCCAGTTCCATCATAGTCATAAGTTATATCTCCACTCTTATTAACTAATAACTCCTTAGAATCATTCATTGCTTCCATACCTGAAGCTATCATAAGTTCTCATCTACCTAATATTATTACAATTACCAATATAAAGAACATTGCGATCCATCATTCTTTTGGTGTAATAAACCTTCTTATTTTTCACTTCTTAGCTAATGCTATTTTTCTTTCTACCTTATTAGGTCACCAAAGACGAAATAGAAGCATATATATTACTATCAACATAGCAAGTACTGTTTGTTTGAACTGAAATGGAATAAACATAAGCACAAAACTAGCTAACAATGAAACCAATAAAATATCTTTCCAAATACTGAAAAAATATTTCCATATTTTATATCTAAATCATTTACTCAAAAGCCAAACTAGAAATGAACCTAAAATTAAGGCTATAAAGGCATTTGTAAATTGAAGAATATCATAGAAAGTCATTTTTATTATTAATAAATAATAAATATTTCTTTGAATCAATATAAATTAAGTAAATTATATTTTCTATCTATTTACCCATATTTTGATATTGAATAATCCCATCATACCAATCCAAGGCTTTTGTAAACTCCTCTACTGTAAGTTCTGGCGCTTTTTTTGCTGTAAACCAAAGTTGGGCATACCCTATCCACCAAAGTAAAAATCCTGACAACCTTTTTGCCATATCTCATTTAGTCCTAATAACTAGATTTACATTAGGTAAATCTCCAAAATCTAAATACTCTGTCAAATCTTCAGGAGTAAATCATGAGAAGTCAGAAGAATTTATCATTTCTAATTTATCATTTATCATTTTATTTACCCCTCTTACTATCTCATCCTGTCCTCCATAGTTTACCGCCAAAACAAAAGTCTTTTCTCATGGAAAATCTTTGGTTTCTTCTGTTTTTTTGGCAAAATAATCTTGCAATCTTTGTGGTAATTGTCAGATATTTCCAGCTACTCTAAATTTTACATTATTTTCTTTTAATGTTTTTTCTAATTGATCTGGAATTTTCATATAGATATCAAATAGATATTCTAATTCATCTTGCTTTCTATTTTTCAAATTTTCTGTACTTAGTCACCATACAGTCAAAACATCAATAGAAGTTTTGGTAAAAACATGTTCTGCTATTTCTATCATTCTTTTGAATCATTCTAAGTGTCCTGCCATTTTTATAAAACCATTTTCTGTAGCCCATGTTCTATTTCCATCTGGTATTATTGCTACATGTTTTGGGTAATTCATATTCTATATTCAATTATAAACATAAAAGTAAAATATTTTAATTATTTTCTACCAAAAATTTATTCATAATAGCTATATTTTTCTTATAATCCAACCTCAAAGGTCATACAACTCCTACTATCGCATCCTTTTTATCAAAAGAGGTTTTGATATACATACTAGCAACAGTTATATTTTCATATCATATAAAATTGTATGTAACTTTATCAGTAGCTATTTTTTTATCTTTCAAATAAGTTACAATTCTTTTCTTTTCTAAAAAATCCATAAAAGGAATTATTTGTTCCATATCATTTTCTGCTTTTTTCAATAGATTTCCAACTCATAAAAAATAATAATCATCTTCACTAAAGAACCCAAAAGTCACCCCATCTGCTACATCTCAAAGCATCTCTACAAATCCCCTCAAATTATCTCTTTTTCTAAAACGCTCTATTTGCTTAGGTGTATAATCTACTATTTTCAATCATTTTTCTTCTATATGACTTATATACTGATCCAATCATTTAACTGTAGGTAACCTACCTGCACTAGTGTGAGGTTGATATACTAGACCCTTTTTTTCTAAAGAATTTAGATATTTTCTAATAGTAGAAGGCGCCCAATCTATATCACCTGATGAATACAAAAATTTAGAGCCTATAGGAGAGCCTTTTTTCACAAAATGATCTATTACAAGATCTAACAATTCTAATTCTTTATCCATAATTCACATAGTAAAAAAGTTTAAAAGAGAGAAATACTAAAAGATAATTCGCTAATCCCTCATAGTTATTATAAATGTAATAATAACTATTTATCCTAAAAACTCAATAAGATTATCAATTTCAAAATAAAAAACCATTTACACTTGATTTTTGTCTAAAAATAAATATATATTTAAGACTTATTTCTTTAAGTATACCGAATCGCATTAAATTATTACATTTATCTTCGATAATCATGTAGAAAATGTAATTCAATCCGACTCTGTATAACTAACCAATCATGAAAAGAACTCTTTTTAGGATGTTCTCAATTTTCATTGTGGGTTAGTATAATTTATTTTTTAAGTTCATTTATCAATGGCTCATAAGAAAGCTGCAGGTAGCGCAAAAAATCTAAGTGATTCAAATCCTAAATATAGATGAGTAAAACTATTTGGAGGACAATCAGCAATAGCAGGGAACGTTATTATTAGACAAAAAGGTCAAAAATACGTTGCTGGTGTAAATACTTATATGGCAAAAGACTACACTATACATGCTGAAAAAGATGGAAAAGTAACTTTTAATAAAAAAAAGTTCCTAAGATTTGATGGTAGAAAATATCAAAAAACGGTTGTAAATATAGAAGTAGCATAGTTTTTATAAGTATGTTTTTGAAATATGACTAGAAAGATATATCCTGAGGAATGTAAAAAATCAGAAAGAAGACTATTAGGTAAAAAAACTGATTCTTCGACACAAAACCTTTTGAATAGAGTAAAACTTTTGAAAACATTGGAAAAAAACTGAAAAAAAGAAAATATTTTGCCTTTTGACCATTTTTTATTAGAATTAGAAGAATAAAAGGTAACTTTTATATATAATTATTATTAGAAAATGATACAACAAATAGCCACCAGCCTAAATATTGGTATGGAAGATATATATATATATTTTGTATTATCTCCCCTTATCATTCTTTGGTGTTGGAGTATATTTTGGACGTTAAAAGATATTATAAATCGTACTGAAAATCTAAGTTATCAAATGCTATGTATTGTTCTAGTTGCTTTGTGAGGTCCTTTTATTGGTTTTCCTTTATACTTTGTAATAAGACCTTCTGTATTATTGGCAGATAGATGATGGAAAGAATCTATACAGATATTCTCTAACCAATGTATGGAATGTGATGCTTACAATCACAAAGACAATATGTTTTGTACAGAATGTGGTGCTTGACTTAGAATAGAATGTAAAGAATGTGGAGAAAAATACTACAATGGATACAATTATTGTAAAAAATGTGGAGCTCCAAATTTAGATATAGACTAAATTTGAAATTAGATTAAAAAAATATAACCACGGATAATTCCGTGGTTTTTTTGTTGTAAAAAAACAAATACCAACTTTAAATACAAAAAATCCTTGCTGTAAAAACAGCAAGGATTCCAGTACAAAAAAATACAGTACTTTATATAAACTCAACTTGAACTCCTACCTTCTCAAAGAAAGTAGTAGCTTCAACCCCTCTTTCCAGAACCATATTTTCTGAAATATTGATGGAGGCAAACACTCCTGGTAGAAACATATTAACAACCTTTCTTACGATCAGAGTAAAGCCCTTTTTCTTGACTTTCTTCTCAATCTCAATATAGCCGTTATTCATACCAATGAGAGCCTTGTTATGTTTTTGAAGTCTTTTCCGACTTCTTTTTTCGTTTTTAACTTCTTGTAAACTTGTTATACTAGCCATATTTCCTCCATTGGTTTTTTATTGATGGAATGATATTAAACTCGTATATTTCTTATAATGATTTTGATAAAAAAATCAAGGTAAAATGAGACTTAAGGCGTTTTGAAGTACATAAAAAAATCTATTCTCATAAAGAATAGATTTTATATCAAGAATATTATATATAATTACATTTTTCCTCTATTAAATCAATTTTTCATAAAATCATTCATAAAATCATCATTGAAAACACCTGCTAAATCAGCTCCGAAATTTGGCATTGTGGTTTTTTTTCTACTATATCTTGGTTTTTTCTGTTCAATTACAGAATGATAAGCAATTCCTATTACTTCTATAACTCCACCTATATCATAACCATCATTACGTATCTGTATCAAAATATTAGCTACAGGTAAAAGATCCTTTCACAGCTTTACTTGACTATTTTTGAAAATAACTCTAGCTAATGCAGGTAAATTATTTTTGATTTTCACATCAGTTCCTTCCACTACTGCAAGCTTTAGAAACAAAACTTTCACTTCTTCGAATAGTTCATCATGCAATTTTCCAGAAGGTGAATTCATAGATTGAGACAACATAATGTATTGATTTTTTAGATATAAAAGAATTATTGTTATAATTATATACTATAAAATGTCAATTAAAAAACACAATAAAATATTTAATTAAACAATATAATAAAAAAAAACTTTTAAAAAAAAGCCCCGGGAAATACCCAAGGCTATTATAATTTTGCAATATACTGAATTGCAAAATTATTCATTTTCTTCATAATACGCAGTACAATTATCGGTTAACTCTTGGATATACACCCTTGCTTCTTCACTGATATCCAAGAACTCAATTCCAGATACCGTAAGATTACAAATAAAACGAGAATGTCGAACCACGCCATTTACTTTAATATTACGTTCTTTAAAGAAAACAATAAGCTCTACATTCGTATCTTTAAAGAGATTGCCTTCACAAACAAGACTTATACCCCCCAAAGAAACATCCAAAAGTTTAGAATCAACGACAAATTGATCTGCAATAAGTTGAACTACTATATGATCCTTATTGTCATACAAAAACTGTCTTATTGCCCCAGATAACAACCTAGGATGAAGCCTATCTTCTTCTTTTATAAGACAAGTAAGATTGTCAAACTCTTCACTACTTAGATTCTCTACAATCTTATTGCAATCAATCATAGAATTTTCCTCTTTTTTTATAAGACAAGTAAGATCGTCAAACTTTTCGCAATTTAGATTCTCTGCAAGCTTATTACAATCAATCATAGGGTTTTCCTCTTTTTTTTAGGTTCTGATTATAATAACCAATAATCTTGATAGTGGTTTAATATATTTTTTTTGAGACAAAAAACAAGTCAATTAAATTTTTATGTTTTTTTTTGCATAGAGAATTCTTTACAAATAAAGTTCATCAGTAAATATTTTACTATTGATTTCATAATAAAAAAGGTTATTATTACGGTATATCTTTAATGTAAATTCGATAAATATGATATTTATAATAGCTAACTGTAAGATAAAGGCTAAGAAGAATCCGTGTAGAGGGATGTTTTTTCAGCTGTAGTTTATAATATCTAAATAATACGATATAACAAACTCTTTGGAAAACACTCCAGAGAGTTTTTTTATAAAATAAGCCCTTCGGACAAAAGTATCTAGAAAGTTACTTATTTATTCTTAATAATCTAATCAAATGAAACTAGTATTAGTATGATACTGAAAAATGTGAAAAGTGATACATAATGTAGCTCTTTGAAGATGACACGAAATCGTAGATATAATAGAAATATGAGATAATTTGACTGATATTATATGAAAAGAATTTGATGTCCTAATAGACTTTACATCACCAGAAACTGCTTTGGAAAATATAAAATTTTATGCTGAACACAATATAAAAGCAGTTGTAGGGACAACATGATGGTATGATTATATTGATGAAGTAAAAGAACTATTTCAAGACTCTAATGGAGCTTTATTATGGGCTTCCAATTTCTCTATCTGAGTCAATATATTTCGGGAAATGATAAAAAATGCTTCTCAAGTCATGAATCACTTTGATGATTATGATGTTTTCTGACATGAATTTCATCATAATATGAAAGCTGACTCGCCTTCTGGAACTGCTATAACTACAGCAAATATAATTCTAGAAAATATAGATAGAAAATCAAGTCTTACAACAGAAGCTCTTCAAAGAAAAATAACCCCCGAAGAATTGCATTTTAGTAGCACTAGATGATGAACTATCAATTGAACTCATTCTGTGTATTTTGATTCACCCTTTGACAATATCCAAATCACGCATACTGCTAAAACTAGAGAATGATTTGCTATTTGATCTGTATTATGAGCTGAATGGTTGCTTGATAAAAAATGATATTTTGAAATCAATAATTTGATGGATACTTTGATGGAACATATTACAAAAGATAATTAATCAGATTAAAACTACCCTTATATTTTTATAAATTAACTTATATTAAAATGACGAATAAACAACAATTTAGATGAGTTTGTACAGCATTAGTAACTCCTTTTAATAATGAAGGAGGGATAGACTGGGAATCCTTTGATATCTTGATAGAAAAACAAATATTATGATGAGTAAATGGTATCCTATTGTTATGAACAACTGGAGAGTCTCCTACTATAGGTCACAATGAATGAATAGAACTAGTAAAAAGAGCTATCAAAAAAATAGATAGAAGATGTAATATAATGGTAAATGTATGAACTTATTCCACATATAAATCTATCAAAAAACTACAAGAATTCGAAGAAATATGATGAATAGATGCTTTCTTAGCTGTAAACCCTTATTACAACAAACCTACTCAAAAATGACTTTATATGCATTTCAAAATGATAGCGAATAGCACATCTTTACCTTTATTTTTGTACAATATCCAATGAAGGACATGAGTTAATTTAGAAACAGATACTTTGGTAAAACTATCTGAAGATTGTTCAAATATTGTTTGAGTAAAAGAAGCTAGTGGTAGTATGGAACAAATGAAAGAGGTAATTGCAAACACTCATGATGATTTTGTAGTAGTTTCTTGAGATGATTCTCTTACTTTGGAATTGATTACAAACTGATGAGATGGTGTAATTTCTGTAGCTTCTAACTTATTACCTGAAAAAATGACTAATATGGTGCAAGCCGCATTAGATAATAATATGGCAGATGCAAAAGAAATAGATGATTCTTTACAAGAATTCTTTGAACAAGAGTTCATACAGACCAATCCATTACCTATAAAGACCGCATTAGCTCATGTGTGATTGATTCAGGAACAGTTTAGATTACCTATGTGTACAATGGACTCGGAACTTAGAAATAAGTGGCTAGAATTGGTCGATAGATATGTAAATTAGGTTATAGAATCTTTAATTTAACTTGTATTGATATATAAATTTTATATAATATGGAAACTTAGAAAACTCTTTGCTGGAGGTTTGGTAGAGTTGAACTAGGGAAATAGGAATTATTTCGATAACAACGAGATGTGATTTCCCCACTCCGTTCTGAAAATAAATTATTTATAAATTTTTAAAAAAGTAACTTAAGTATCATGGATAAATATAGTTTTAAAAACGATTACAGTGAAGGTGCTCATCCAAAAATTTTGGAGGCATTAAGTTGTACAAATTTTCTTCAAGAAGTAGGATATGGTGAAGATGATTACTGTAAAGAAGCAGTTAAATTAATTCGTAAAAAAATTCAAAATCCTAAAGCAGATATTTATTTCGTATCCGGAGGAACTCAAGCTAACTTGATTGTAATTTCATCAATTCTAAAACCGTATGAGTCTGTCATTTCTGCTACTACAGGCCATATCGTAGTTCATGAAGCAGGAGCAATTGAAGCAACAGGACACAAAATAAATACAATTGAAACAAAAGATGGTAAACTAAAACCACATGACATAAAATCAGTTATTGATTTTCATACAGATGAACATATGGTAAAACCAAAAATGGTATTTATTTCCAATTCAACTGAAATTGGAAGTATTTATAGTAAAAAAGAATTGAAAGAATTGTCAAAATTCTGTAAGCAACATAGTTTATTTTTGTATCTTGATGGTGCTCGTATTGGTTCAGCCTTAAGTTCCGAAAAAAATGATTTGACATTATCAGAGTTATCCAAACTTGTTGATATTTTCTATATCGGCGGAACAAAAAATGGAGCTTTACTCGGAGAAGCAATAATTATAAATAATGATGAATTGAAAGAAAATTTTAAATTTCATTTGAAACAAAAAGGAGCATTACTTGCAAAAGGAAGAGTTTTAGGAATTCAATTTTTTGAACTTTTTAAGGATAATTTATTTCTAGAACTTGGAAAACATGCAAATCTAATGGCTTCTAAATTAGCAAGTGAAATTAAAAAAATGAACTATAATTTTTTAATAGAGCCCGTTTCAAATCAAATTTTTCCTATTTTACCAAATAAATTAATTGAAAAATTAGGTAAAAAATATGGATTTTATGTTTGGAAAAAAATTGACAATAAAAGTTCTGCAATTAGATTAGTTACTTCTTGGGCGACAAAAGAAGAATTTGTAAACCAATTTATAAAAGATTTATGATAAGAAGTTTTTTCAAACAAAATTAACCCCTATACCCTCTTCCATTTATATATAAGCTTAATAATAGAATAAAAGCCTATCAAAAAATAGATAAATAAAGTATAATTTATAATTATAATATATAATTAATGGAAAAAATTGCTATTAATATAATTCTTTTACCTTCAGAGAAACTAATAAATATATTATAACTAACAAGAAAAACTTTAAATAAGAGATGAAAATAAATTTTATGAAATAAAAGACATTAAAAATATAGAAGTTCATCCTATATTTACTATCGTAGAATGAGATATTGAAAAATGGGAAATAGTAAGTTAAGAATTTTGAATTATAATTGAAAACTTTTATTTTTTACCACTGAATAAAATATGAAACTAAAAGAACTAAAAGCAATAGATTTTCAAAAAGATCAAAAATACGATTTTCTTTTTCCAATAGGGGCAACAGAACAACATGGTCCATTTATTCCATTTGGAACAGATACTTATATTACAGATTATTTAGTTGAAGAAGTTTCAAAAGAATTTCCTGAATTAATAATTTTACCAACTTTAGAATTTTCGAGATCTCAAGAACATAGAGGTTTTTATGGGACTCTTTGGCTTAGTGAAGAAACTCTAAAATCAGTTATGTTTGACATTTGTAATTCACTAAAAGACAGAGCAAGAAATATTTTTATTATTTCTTTTCATTCAAATGATAAGTATATCAACAGTTTTATAGAAAATAATAAGTTTGATGGAATTAATATTATTCATCTTAAAATCACAAATGAAGACGATGATAAATATATAGAAAAAAATATTTTAAATGGTGAATTTGATGGACATGCTGGAAATTCAGAAATATCAAACATGCTTGTTATTGATGAAAAGTTGGTAAAAATTCCTACAAAAGATTACATGAAATCAAAGGTTGAAAATCCTTTTGAAACAGATAATTTAATAGAAAAATGTGAAAATGGAATAGCAGATAATCACTCTGAATGGATAACAAATAAAGATGTTGGGGGAAGAGTTCTTGATATTTATGTTGCGAGAATAATTGAAAATCTGAAATTACAAGACAAAAGATAAAACTTTATCAAAAGAATTTTAGCATAATTATATATTTTTATGAAAATAATAAAAAAAATTGAATGAAGTTTTTCTTCAAATGTATATTTAGTTGAAATAAAAGGTATTGAATATATCTTGAAACATTATGATGATGATAATGAAGTAATTACAGAAAAGGAATTTAGTAAAGAGTTATCAAAACATAATATTGAATCTCTTTCCTTTTTTGAATATGAAAATCTAAAAACAAATGAAATCTTACTTGAATACATAGAAAACTCAAAAACTTTATGAGACAATTTTAGTGAATCTAACTGTAAAAAATGGGGAGAAATCACCAAAAAAATACATGAAATTAAATTTGATTCTTGTTTTAAATATGGCGATAATGGTGAAAAAATTGAGATGATATGGTCCGATTACCTAGCAGCCAAGCTAGAAAGAGCTTTTAGAAAAGCTAAAGAAAATAATAATTACGGATTTAGTGAAAATGAAATTGAAAAAATAAAAGAATATCTAAATCCTTTACTTAAAATTAAGTTAAAAGAGTTTTCTCTTATTCATGGTGATTTTCATAGTGGAAATATACTTATAAAAAACGATCAGCTTATAGTTTTTGATAAAAATCCTGAAATATTTACAGGAGATTTTCTATTAGACTTAGCAATTGAAATTATTGATATACCAAATGGGGCATTAATTCATGCTGACAATCCAGAATACGCAAGTGATAAAAAACATTTAAATTCTTTTATAAAAGGCTATGATTACAATTTTTTAGACAATCCTAATCTAAATAAATATATAATGCTAATAGCTTTTGGTCGTTTGTATACCCCTTTTTCAGAAAATTATAAAGATATAATTTATAATTTATTGAAAAAATAAGAAAAAAACCCAGTAAAAACCAGAATTTTCCTATTTAAAAACTAGTCTAAATTAAAAATATTCCTTTCTTTATCAAATCTATATTAATTTCTTCTTTTAATTTTCTTTTTAGACATTCTAATCAATATATATTATATGATTTCATATGTCATCAAGAAGTCTATAAATGATTATAATTCTTACCTTTTGCAAGCAAAAGTTTACCATATTTTACAAGAATAACACTTGCACGATTAGAAGGTTTTGAGTTCATTATATTTTCTTATTTTTGTATTGACTTTTACGATAAAATAAGTATATAATAAAAACCTAACGAAAACAAAAAGAAATAAACGAATTGTTTATTTTTTTGTAATAAATATGTTACATAATTCAACAACTAAAAAACAGGTGGAAAACCAAGGAAAAAATACATATGGTATTGATTTTTTGTGTAAACAAATAAAAGAACTTTGGGACCAAATAGAAAAACATCAGGAAAGTGTATGAAATCTTGCAGAAAGTAGAGCCATAGTAAAGGGTTTTATTATAGAAAAAAAGAATAAAGAATGATTTATTCTTTTCAAAAATGATAAAATATTTATCACTGCTACAGATTTTTCTACAACTTGAAAAGAAGCTTTGGAATTAGAAATACAGATAAAATCTCCAATCATAAATAAGAAATATCCTAGCAATGTAGAAACAAAACGGATAGATCTTAATGTTTCTGAGATAGAAGATTTTATAAAAGAATCTTTGAAAAAGATAGAATTGAAAGAAATAGCCATAAAAAATAACTACAATATTATTGAAGGTAATGTGAATTGAGAAGCAAAACAAGATGAGAGAGAGTCACTTGATGGAGAGACTACTCTGAGACAAGAAAAAATAGAAAAAAGAATATATTTTGGATGATGATGAGAAGATTCAATTGCATTACTTAGAGCTGAAACATTGAAGTTATATGAGAATAAAAAAATACTAACTGTAAAACAAATTAATCTAAATACATACACTATAGTATGTCAAAATGTACAATTTACCATCAATATAGTAGCTAATCAGTTGATTATAAATGGAAATCTAGAAGATATCATAGAAATAGAGAAAATATACCCTATTATAAATGAAATAATAGAGAAAAACAAAGAACTTTTTATAGGTAAAGACTCCTCAGATATCAAAGAAGAATCTTCTGGATGAATCAAAAAATTGTTTGGTTTTGGAAAAGGTAAAGAAAAACAATCAATTGTAGATTTTAGCTACAAAAATTTAGATGAAACGATACGTCAAATCTGAGAAAGAGTAAATGCATTAGCTAAATTTAAATCTAATTTAGAAATGTGATTTTTGGATGACTTAGATGAATTTGATTATGATATAAGAGAAGATATCAAAGATATATCTATAGTGCTTATTGATGAAATATTGGAATGAGTAGAAAAAATATCAGAAAATCCTGATTCTAAACAAGTACTATATATATATCATCTGTTACAGATATTCCGTTTATCTATCAGGAATAACAATAGGAACTTAACTATTTTATATGATTATATTCTGAGTAAAAAAAGTTTGAAATCTAAATATGGAAAAAAAATCAAAGAAAAAATATTGGAAACTAAAGAATATGAATCAAACTTATTTTATCAACTAACTTCTTGCTGAGACACAAGTTATTATAAAACAACTACTAAGGAAAATCATGATATGATTTTCTCAGAAGATAGCATGCAAGTTATATTTACATCACAAAAATACAATATAGTATCTTACAATACTATTTTGAGAAAAAAAGAAGCAATAGTGAAGCAAAGAAAATGTACATATCAAAAAATGTCTAGTGATGGAAAATACTTATTTTTTGAAAGAAATGGTTTGGTAATGAATAAAAATATAATTTCTGATTTACAAGAAAATAAAGAATTTCGACCTAATGATGAATTTGATAATAATCGAGAACATAAGCATATAATGCATAATCATTTTCTTTTAGATATTGATTATACTAATAGTATAAGCGAATTTCAAGTATACAATATCAAAAATAATACTACAAAAAAAGTAAGTATTCCTATGGATGAAAATACATATTGCATCACTGGAAATGTTATGAACTTTTTTGAAGTATCAGTAGAATGATATTGAAATAGTAAAAAATATAATTTTGTTAATCTTAACTCATATAATTTATCCAATGGGGAAATGAAATCATTGAGTTATTTAGTTAACCCTGGAGACAAACCTATAGACGTATGTAGTAATGATAATAACTTTTATCTAATATTAAAAGATAAAGATAATAAACTTATACTAAGAAGTGTAAAGACCAAAGATTGAATTATAGATAATGCCACTCCTATAGACTATGATATAAGTTGTTTTAATCATGTATTTCAAAAAAAACATATACATATTAGCAATGATGGATATATCTTATTACAAGATAAAAATGATATATATATAGTCGATATAAACCATGAACACAAAATATATAAAATCACTCCTAAGGAAAAATTAAATGATATATTCAAAGTATGTTTTGTAAATTCTCCTCAATACTGACATTTCGCTGTATGTAGAGATGGTAATCAGATTCACAAAATAGATATACAATTGATAGAAGAACTAGTAACTCCTGTATACCTAGATCAAGTAAATAAAGAATTGGAAGAAAGAAGAGAAAGAAAAAAAGAGTTAGATAAGAAATCAGAAGAAGATAAGAAAATAAAGGAGGAAGAGGAAGTAGAATTAGATAAAGAAAAAACAACAGCCTGATGAAATTATAAGGAAATTGATAAAGAAGATTTAAAGACAATGGGGAATAGTGAATTACAGATGGAAATGGTTGCAGAACTTAGAGAAACTAGACAAATAAATACTATGATATTAGAGAAACTAGAAGAAAGCAATAAAATAAATGCAAGTATGGCAAAAACTATCAATCAATTGAAAGAAATACTTTCAGAAAAAAAATAACTTATTTAGAATTATTATAATAAAACTATGGTAGAATCAGCTAGTTATTTAGTATGACAGGCAATAAATGAACAAGATTATACTCTTGATTTTATGTATTCTCAAATCAAAAAATTGGGAGACCAACTAGATGCATATAGTGGAGAAACTTGAAATTTTCAAGAAAGTGACTCTATGCTTAGAGCTTTTATTATAGAAAAAAAGAGCAAAGAATGATTTCCTCTTTTTAGAAATAAAAAAATATCTATTTTTGCAGTAGATTTTGAAGAAAATGATGATAAACCTTTGATATTAGAAATAAAAATACTATCTCCTATTATGAACGGGAAAATGAATTGGTGAGCAAGACGAGGTGAATCATCCTCAGATGAGAGAGGGTGCCCTGGGGGAGATGATATCCTGGAACAAAGTGATAAATGAAATACAATAAAAAAAGGATTTAGATTGAATAGTTTAGAAATAAAGGAATTTATAAAAGAAACTTGTGATAATATAGAATTACAAGAATTTGCTATAAATAATAATTATGATATCAATTATAAAAATATAGTAAAAAGAATAGCTTTTCATGAATGAACCGAAGAAATAGCTCTGATTAGAGCAGAAATATTGAAACTATCTGAAAATAATAAGATATTGGATATCCAGCTGATTAACCCTGATGAATATAAGATAATATCTAAAGATGTAAGTTTTAATATAGTTATAAATTCTAAATATTTAATAATACAAGGAAATCTAGAAGATATAATAGAAATTCATAAAATATTTCCTCTTGTACAAGATATTATAACTAACAATAAAGAAATTCTATGAGTTGGAAAAGCACAAATCATCAAGAAAAAATCAGCTAAAGGGATTAAAGAACTATTTGGTTTCGGAAAAAAAGAAAAGGAAAAAGATATGAAATCTGTTACAAAAATTTCAGATCAAAGTTTAGATAGCGCTCTAGCTTTTATCAAAAAAAATTCAGAAATTCTTGCAGATTTTAAAACTAATTTAGAAAATTGATTTTTGAGTGATTTAGAAAAATTTGATAAAGATATAAAAGAGGATATAAAAGAAATAAGTATAGAATTTATAACAGAAATATTAGAATTAGTAGAAAAAACAACATTAGATAATCCTAAACTAATATTGTATACCACTTATCTAATACGTATATTTCTAAATGCTGTCGCTAAAAACAAACTACCTAATAATAAACTAACTACTTTCTATAAATATATTCTTGGTAGAGAAAATCTTAGGAAAAAATATTGAGAAAAAATCAAAGCAAAAATATTGGAATCTCAAGAATATAAATGAGAAATATGCTCTGAAATACTTTCAGTTTTAACTTCTAATCAAACAAAAAGCTCTAATTACAAAACTAACATTGAGGGAAAACATGATATGATTTTTGATGAAGATAGTATGCAACTAATTACTACTAATTCTGCTTACAATTTACTATCTTATAATATATCACTAGGAATTATAAAAACTATTCTATATAAAACAGATTTTTATTATAAATCTATATCTAGAAATGGTAGATATCTATATTATAAACAAGAGAAACTACTTAGTCGAGAATATTCTTTACGTGATTTAGAAAAAAACAAAAAAACAGAAATTGAAAGAATATTCAGATATGACGATAAATCTAAACATATCTTGTATAAAGATTATATAATACATATCTGATATATAGATTCTAACCAATATTTTGCAATATATAATATCAAAACTAAAGATATAGTGAATCCTAAAATAAATATTTATAAAGATATATATTGTGTGTCTCAAAATAAGTTTTTCTTCTTTGAAGCAACTAATGATGGTAGTTTCTCAAGTCTTAACTCTCAAGATTTATGAAAAGGACAAACAAAATCTTTGAACTATCTATTCGAACATGGAGATGTTCCTATGGATATATATAGTACAGATGAACATCTATATATCGCATTGAAAGATAAAAGGAATAGACTTATCCTAAGAAGACTAAATATAGAAAACTGAGAAATAATTCATAATAGCATCTCAAACTATGATATAAGTCATCTACAACATGTGTTTCAAAAGGGATATATACATATAAGTAATTATGGATATGCGCTATTACAAAGTAACGACTATATATATATATTTAATTTAAATGACAATTTAGAAAAAGAAGAGAAAGTTAATTCAAGAGAAGATAAAGAAAGTGAAGATACTACTTTAAAGTCTAATTTCAAAATATATAGAATTAAATCTTCTAAAGCTATTCATCATATATTCAAAGTAGAGTTTGTAAACTCCCCTCAATACTGACATTTTGCTATATGTAGAGATGGAAATCAAATTCATAAAATAGATATTTGATTATTAGAAGAACTAGAAGACCCTATATCTATAAAAGAAAATATGATACTAGAAATAAAAAATGATAAATGAATAGATAAATCTGAAATTAGTGGAAATAATGAATTATACAAGAAGATAGAAGCTAAACTTGAAGAAAGCGAAAAAAGGGATGTTCTAATATTAGAAAAATTAGCAAACAGCGAAACTCATAATGCTAAAACATTAGAACAACTAAAAAGAAGTGAAGCTAATAATGCTATGATTCTAAAACAACTAGAAGAAAGCAATAAAATAAATGCAAGTATGACAGAAACAATCAATCAATTGAAAGAAATACTTTCAGAAAAAAAATAACTTATTTAGAATTATTATAATAAAACTATGGAGATGAATGCTCATTTACTATGACAAGAAACAGAGGACCAAGATAAATACAATCTTGATTTTATGTATTCTCAAATCAAAGAACTTGGAGACCAAATAGATACATATAATCAAGAAACTTGAAGTCCTGAAGAAAGTAGCTCTATACTTAGAGGTTTTATTATAGAAAAAAAGAATATAGAATGATTTCCTCTTTTCAAAAATGATAAAATTTTCGTTTCTATAGTAGATTATAAAGAAAATTCTGACAGACCTCTAAAACTAGAAATTCAAATCATTTCCCCTACTATCATAGAAGAAAATTGAAACAAAATCAAAGAGAAATTATTTAGATTGAATGCTTCAGATATAGAAAATTTTATCAACAATCTTTCTGAAAATCTATGATATTTAGAAATAGCTATAAAAAATAATTATATTATAGAAGAAAATGATGAAAAAATATCAAAAGAAATATCTTTTCATGGATGAAATGAAGAAATTGCATTACTTAGATCAGAAATACTAAAATTGTCTTCTAAACAAGATATATTGAGAGTAAAACAAATAAATCTGAATTTATATACTATAATTTGTAAAGACTTTCAGTTTTCTATATTTATAACTCCTAATCATTTAGTAATTAAATGAAAACTGGAAAACATAAACTCAATCGAAAGTTTCTACCCTATTATAGAGTCTATAATGAATAACAATAAACAACTTTTTGGAACTAAAAATACTCAAGACATACAAAATGATTCTAATGGAGGAATTAGAAATCTTTTTTCTTTAACAAGCAAGAAGGAAAGAAAGCCTATAACTGAAATTCAAGATAAAAAATTGGATGAGATGCTACAATATATTATGAATTTAACATCTTATCTAAATGATTTCAAAACTAATTTAGAAAATTGATTTTTGGATGATATCAAAGAGTTTGATAAAGATATAGGAGATGATATCAAAAATATAGCTATAATTCTCATTCAAAATATATTATCTTTATCCAAATGATTATTAGAAAATCCTAATCCAAAAGATATGCTTTATGTTTCTCACTTAATAAATCATTTTAATAATGGAATTAAAACTCCTAATTTATTATTTATCTATCAATATATAATAAATGATAAAGATTTAGAAAAAAAATACTGAGAAAAAATAAGAAAAAAAATATTAGAAACTAGAGAATATAAATTACCTTTATTTTCTCAACTTTTCACATGCTGAGATACAGATTATTATGATTCTCAGGAAGAAAGAGGTCATGATATAATGTTTTCTGAGGATAGTATGCAAATTATATGAACAAATTCAGACAATACATGATTAGTGTCTCATAATATAGTTTTATGACAAACGGAAATAGTAAAAAATATAAAGAAAAAGAAATATAAGAAGATATCTAGTGATGGAAAACATGTGCTTGTAGAAAAAAAAGCTATGTTTGATTATTATGTACAAAATATAATTAATTTAGCTGATAATAGCCAAGTACAAGTTAGTAAATCAATGAATCAACCTAATTATAAAAAAGGCATTTTCCATAAAGAATATTTTATATCTATCTTTGGGGGTCAACGATGAAATAAAAATTTTGATGTCTATAATATGGATACAAATAGTTCTAGTAAAATAGATGTGTCTATTTCTATGAAAACTCATCATATAAGCTGAGATAAATTATATTATTTTGAAACAAAAGACCATGAGAGGTTTATTAGTTTCAATTCTTACAATCTATCCAATAGCGATATCAATTCACTAGATTTTACTATCAAAAACGATGAAACACCCTTGGATTTTGTAGTTACTGATAATAAACTATTCTTAGTTGTGCAAAAAGAAAATGAGAAACTCATACTAAGAAGTTTTGATATAGAAAATACTAATATAGATAGTGATAGTATAAAAGATTGTGATATAAGTGGACTAAAAAATAATTTTGAAGCTACTAATATGCATATTAGTAACGATTGATATATCTTATTACAAGATGAAAATGATATATATATTATCAATACAAATAATAATCTTGTATACAAACATACTCCTGATAAAAAAATTAAGCATCTATTCAAAGTTCAGTTTGTAAATTCTCCTCAATATGGACATTTTGCTATATGTAGAGATGGTAATCAAATTCATAAAATAGATATATGATTGATAGAAAAATTTATAGAAGGGAAATCTTTGGAAGAGATAAACAAAAAAATGGAAATGAAAGAGCAAAAAATATTAGAAGAACAGAAGAAAGATGAAAAAGCAGGAAAGATTATAAAAATCCAAAAATGAGATAAAGATAATAGACAAGGATTAGAAAACCTTGGGCAAAGCGAATTACTAAGAGAAATGGTTGTTGAACTTAGAGATAATTGAACAATAAATACTATGATACTACAGGAATTAAAATTTTTTAGAGAAAACTTTCATAAACTCGAAAAAGAGAATCAAGAATTGAAAGAAACGATAGAATGAATGAAAAAAAAGTGATAAAAAATATATAAAGAAACTACTAGATAGTATTAATTTCTATCTTTCCAAAATATAAGATTAATCTTTTGATTAAATTTTTTATGTTATTTCTTCCCTGTAGGAGAAGTTTTCTTTCACTTATTAGCTCTAGAAATTAGAAAACCAATCACTCCTATAAACCCTAAAACATACCATATAGAAATTCCTCCTCCTTCTCCTGAAGCAGAACTAGAATCAGAAGCTACAATGGCTCCTCTTTCTTTAATCTCTGGATAGTCTTCTTCAAATCCCTCTGAACTGAAATTGATTACTTCATTATTTTTTTCTACATAAACTTTTGTTTTTGGCGGAACAGGTACATAACCGTCTGTTTTCACAGTAAAGGCATCTACTATTCTTCCTTTTTCCCATAGAACATATGAAACACTTGTAGCGCCTTCTATATAATGTCCAGGAAATTCAAAAATACTATGTCTTTCTGGTCTTTCATAATTAGTTGGAGCCTTAAATTCATCATCTGCATCCATAATCCAGTTACTAGGATAATCTATAAACTTCTCATTTCCCTGTCTTTCTCCATCATTATTTTCATCTACAAAAGCCTCTATTCCTTTATCGTATACTCCATTACCTTCTGTATTGTCAGCATAAATACCATGATCCAATAATATTTCTGCAAATGGTCTAGCATCTTCTTCATCAAAATTTTCTGTAAGTTCATCTAGAAATGATGTAAAATCTTTATGATTATTTCTCATTACAGACCATAAGTCTTCAAATTCTATATTCATTCCATCATCATCAGAAATTATAGCTTTCTCTTTCAATATTTCAATAAACTCAGCTATTGTTGCCTCCTTTTTTCCTTCCAAAGGCCAATATGCATCCTGAATTTTAGATTCTTTAGACAGCTCCCTCATTTCATACAAATCCACTTCCTCTTCACCTTCTGAAACCTTCTGGATTACCTCATAACCCATCAATAAATTGTCCGCCTCCTCTGCAGATATATAACTATCCTTATCTTCATCATAAACCTCCAACCATTTTTCTACAATATCCTCTTTATATTCATACTTCATAATTTCTGCCATAGCTAGCAATTCCTGAGTGTCCAGTTCCTCATTGTCTCCTCTATACTTATCAAAAATCGACATATCTACTTCAACATCATACACATTGACTAATTCATAGCCATAATCTATCATATGTAACCAATCAGTATAATCATATTCTGCGCTTGCTCCAGCAGATCTCAATCTCTCTAATGTATATTCTTCTTTAGTAACAGTTCCATCATCATTTTCATCTGCGGATTTTACATAATAAGAAAGAGCTAAATCCATTCCTAATAACTTTCTTTCATTCATAGCCTTATCATCTAATAAATCCCACAATACTCCAGCTATTGCTATTTCTTCTGCCTTCCCTTCCTTTTCCCAAGCTTTGTAGTTTATATCCAATGAAGCTACTGGAGGGTAAAGCGCAGGACTTTTTTCAGAAGGAGTATCTGCCCAATAATGCTCTACATCATTTGCTATAACTACAGCCATAAATGCCGCAAAACCCTCTGCCCATGAATCCATAGTTGTAGGATTTGCAAATCATCCATGATTCTTTTCTTTGATTATTTCCTCAAAAACAGAACCATACATAGTATGCATTGCAAAATGAGAGAACTCATGATACTGAGTATATGGACTAAAAACATCTTCTGGATTAGATAACTCCCTATCCATAATTATTTTATAATCATAATATGCTGCTTTTTTATCATAATTTGCATTCAAAATAATATTTACAGGTTTTTTGAAATCAACTCCAAAAGCTTCATAAAATTGTGTAGCATCTTGGAAATAAAGATAATTATAGGTATAAAAACCTATTTGTTCATTATAATCTTCTAAACTAAAATCTTTTAGATCTGAATTTACTATTTTCATTTCTTTTTCTTCTTTCCCTGCATCCGCTATCATTTCCTTTATTTTTCAATCTTCTATATCCATTTTGATAGTAAAGGGAGTAGCTTCTTCTAAGCTAATAGAAAATATGTCTTTATTGTCTGATTTATATTGAAATGAAATTTCTAAATTTTCCAAATTGTCTCTTAATGTTACATTCCCATCTGCATCTGTTACTCCAACTACCCTATTTTGTGTTACAACAAGATTTTCAAGAGGTCGCTCATTGATTGATAAATTCAATTTTTCCAATTTTGAAACTGCATTATCTCTTTTTAAGATACTATCATCAACTGCTTTTTTCATACATTCTTCTGTTTTAGCAAGCGGTTCTTTCATATTTATCTCAAAATCTAACAAACTTATAAGTATATTTGTATCTTTATATTCAGTAACTAAATTCCCTCTACGAGTTCATACTCATGGAGTACTACTTTCATAATAAATTAGAGACACGCTATCATCAGCAATATAAAAATCATCAAAATAAAAACTCAATCTATCACTTGTAGAAAAACTATCATAATCTTCTTGGTATCTTTCTTTACCATTTCTTAGAAATCTTTCAGAAATGTAAGTTCGAACTTTTACTGTCATTTTTGGACTTAAATAGTCTTTACTAGCCTCCATTCTGTAGGTACAACTCAAAAGATTACCTTGACGAGATGAGTTGAACAATTCGACTCCGTTATCACATTCACATTGAGCTGTATCAAAGAAATACTCTCCTGCTAATGTTGTTGGAATCAAAAATAAAGATAATAGAAAGAAAAAAAATGTTTTCATTGTTTTATTATATTAGTATATAAATAAGAAATTTTTTAATCAAACATCATATTAAAGTATACTTAATTATTTATTTGTAAAGGAACTTAACAACTTAAAGAAAATATAAAATCACATATTTGAAAATATTATAAGAATTATCTTTATATTATCAACAGAAATAAACTTTCTTTACAAAATTATAAAATTTGCAAAAAGAAG
>Ga0208901_1000234_pt1 | contig 34745 bp, 28 predicted proteins | sample AntAceMetag02UKF_FD_184764 | JGI IMG/M metagenome (GOLD analysis project Ga0208901, IMG submission 184764) | Saline lake microbial communities from Ace Lake, Antarctica - Antarctic Ace Lake Metagenome 02UKF (SPAdes) (version 2) | ecosystem: Environmental > Aquatic > Non-marine Saline and...
GCTGGATCTCTTACGGCCCATTTACAGAAAAACAACTAATTACGGTCATTTCGGACGGGAACTCCCCGAGTTTGCCTGGGAAAAGACAGATGCCGTAGAAAACCTTAAAAAAGCAGTCAAGTAGAGGAACCGCAAAAAGATGCAATCAGCCGTTAGCTATTAGCTATTCAACGTACAGCATCCGTTATTTTCAGTGCAATAAGATAGTATCAAAGAATGAGAGTCTCAATATAGAGGAAAGTCATTCAAATGCTTATGGTTTTAAAGCTAACGGCTATGTAAAAGCTAATTGCTGGTTTTAAACAACAATATTACTGAGAGGACTATACTATGGATTATGATATTAAGGATATAAACCTGGCGGCAAAGGGCCGCCTCAGGATTGAATGGGCCGAAATGAGCATGGATGTGCTCAGAAGCATCAAGGAGCGATTTGAAAAAGAAAAACCCTTGAAGGGGTTGAAACTTTCTGCATGCCTCCATGTTACCACGGAAACCGCAGCCCTCGCCAAGACATTGAAAGCCGGCGGAGCAGACCTCGTACTCTGTGCATCCAATCCCCTTTCAACCCAGGACGATGTGGCGGCCTCCCTTGTAGCCGACGATGAAATTCCGGTTTTTGCCATAAAGGGGGAGGATCATGCCACCTACTACAGCCATATCCTTTCCGCCCTTAAACATGAGCCCCATATGACCATGGACGACGGAGCGGATTTGGTCAGTTCGCTTCTTTTCATCGCCCTCGAGAAATGGGATGATTTGGAATCCTCTGTCAGCAAATGGGCACAAGGATTATCCAAAGAACAGAGAGCGCAGTTCCTTTCAAGCGTGATCGGAGGAACAGAAGAAACCACTACGGGCGTCATCAGGCTGCGGAGCATGGAGCAGGACGGCGTGCTGCAATTTCCCATCATCTCAGTGAACGATGCAGATACCAAGCATCTCTTTGATAACCGATACGGTACAGGGCAGAGTTCCCTGGACGGGATCATCAGGGCAACCAACCGTCTCCTTGCCGGAAGCACCTTCGTGGTAAGCGGATACGGCTGGTGCGGAAGAGGCGTTGCCACCAAAGCAAAGGGACACGGCTCCCACGTGATCGTGTGTGAAGTAGACCCCCTGCGAGCCCTCGAAGCCGTCATGGACGGATTCCAGGTCATGCCCATAGCCAAGGCTGCCCCTCTCGGTGATTTCTTCTGTACCCTCACGGGAGATATCAATGTTATCAGGGCGGAGCATTACGTCACCATGAAAAGCGGGGCTATCGTTTCCAATTCCGGGCACTTCGACGTGGAACTGGACCTTCCCGGGCTCGCGGAGGCTTCCGTAGAAAAAAGGAGAATCCGGGAATTCGTGGAAGAGTTTACCCTGAAAAACGGTAACAAGATTTTTCTGTTAGGGGAAGGCCGGCTGGTGAACCTGGCTGCTGCCGAAGGCCATCCATCCGCCGTTATGGACATGAGCTTTGCCAACCAGGCCCTCTCGGCGGAACATATGGCAAAAACATACAAGTCCCTGGAAAAGAAAGTGTACCCTGTCCCTCCGGAAATTGACAAGGAAATCGCGAGATTGAAACTGGAATCGATGGGCGTGGAAATTGACACATTGACCGAAGAACAGGTAACGTACCTGTCTTCTTGGGAAATGGGAACATAGGATTGCGGAATGCGGAATTCGCCTGCCGGCCCTCGCGAGTCTGAGGATCGCTCAGGCGAGGCGGGCGGGGATTGCGGACAACCGTTTATGCTTAAGGTCTCTACGCGGATTAGCGTGAAGAATCCCTTTTTCGGGAACTGAGGTGTCGGGTTTCGGGTGTCAGGTTTCAGTATCTGCTATTCCTAATTTTCTGGTTCTAATAAGCATAACTATTGGTTATTAAGTTGAATAGGATGAATGCGGCCAGGTTTTTTCCTGACACCTGACACCTGACACCTGGGATCTGAGAATGGTCTATTCGCGAATTGATGAAAATATCACGTTAATCCGATGAGTCACCTTAAGAAAGACGGGTCTTGATCATTGTTTCGGTCAACAAGGGTAGGTGCGACTTTCGTCGCACGGGATTGCCGCTCGTTATGCGACTGAAGTCGCACCTACCGGAGGTCACAATAATACGGATGGTTCAAGGTGGCCGAAAACCGTGAGCCGTGAACCGCTGTTAACCGTAAAGGGAGAAGGGATGTCAGAAAATATTTTTGAAAAACTGAGGGAACAGCTGGACCAATATTCCATCGGGTACCCCTCTACCGAATCCGGTGTGGAAATTGAAATTCTGCGAAAGCTTTTTACCGAAGAAGCTGCGGAGATGTACCTTCAGCTCAGCCTGATGATGGAAACACCGACTGACGTGGCCAAACGTACCGGCCAGGATCCGGACCATGTGGCGAATCTCCTGGAAGAAATGGCTGAAAACGGCCTGATATTTCGCGTTCGAAAAGGAGACGCTCCGAAGTACGGTGCAGCGCCCTACGTGGTAGGCATTTACGAATATCAGCTAAAAACCATGGATCGTGAACTGGCACAACTCATGGACGACTACTTCAACGAAGCGTTTGCCGGCGAAGTCTCAAAACAGGTTGTCCCCCTGAGAACCATCCCGGTGAACCAGGCAATCGATGTTGCCTGGCCCGTTGTTCCCTATGATGACGCCCGTGAGATCATAAAAACCAAGGACAGGCTGGCTGTTGCAAAATGTATCTGCAGGGTCCAGCAGGGCCTGCTGGACCAGGCGTGCGATAAGCCTGTTGAAGTCTGCCTTATGGCCGGTTCCCACGCGGATTACTATGTAGACAAGGGAATGGGAAGGTGGATTACCCAGGAAGAGGCCATTGAGATTCTGGATGACTGCGAAAAGGCCGGCCTGGTACCCCAGCCCTTCAATGCCCAGAACCCCGGGGGAATGTGTAACTGCTGCGGGGATTGCTGCGGCATGCTGCGGGCACTCAACAAACACCCTAAACCGGTGGAAATAGTCATCGCCAATTATTTCGCTGAGGTAGACTCCGAGCTATGCGTCGGTTGCGAAGTATGCCTGGACCGATGCCAGATGAATGCCATAACCATCGGTGATGAAGAAGTAGCCGAAGTAAACCTGGATCGCTGCATCGGTTGCGGACTTTGTATTTCCACTTGTGCAACAGAAGCCATGAAGCTCAGGGCAAAGCCACAGGAAGAACGGAGAGAACCCCCGGCAGTGGCTCAAATGACCATAATGGAACTGGCCCAGAAAAGGGGAAAATCCCTTGTCCCGTTGGCGATGATGGGAAAGTAGGGACGAAGGACAGACGCAGTAGGCAGAAGACAGAAGACAGAAGACAGAGGACGGAGGACAGAAGCCAAAAGACAGTATGCAGTATAGTAGACAGTACGCAGAGGATGGAAGACAGCGCTCTCGTTCCCACGCTCTGCGTGGGAATGCACAAGGGACGCTCTGCGTCCGTTAATAGGTTTTGAAGGGTAAAACCAGTTTACTAGTACCGTCATTCCGGAATCCAGAAAGCTCGCGCGGACAGCCTGGATTCCCGCGTTCGCGGGAATGACGTGGAACTTTGTTGTTCATCTCGCGGATGTTTTCATAAAATTAAGGAGAGACCTAATGTTCAAAACTTCCGTTACAGAAATGCTGGGAATTGACTATCCCATTATCGGGGGAACCATGATGTGGATTTCCACCTCTGCATTCACTGCCGCCATTTCCAATGCGGGAGGATTAGGGATACTTGCCTCCGCCATCTATCAGACCCGCGAAACATTCGCGGAAGCGCTGGATCAGCTCCTTGCATTCACGGACAAGCCCTTTGCGGTAAATCTTAATCTTTTCCCCATGATGCGCCCCATCGACAACAACGACTACCTTGATGTCCTCCTGGATAAGGGGGTGAAAATCGTTGAGACCTCCGGGCATTCGGCCCCGGCCGACCTTTGTGCCCGATTCAAGGAAGCGGGTCTGCTCTGGATACATAAATGCGTGGGAGTCCGGTATGCGCTGAAGGTCCAGGAGATGGGGGCCGACATCGTAACCGTCGTAGGATATGAAAACGGAGGCGCCACCGGGAAACTTGATGTAGGAACGCTGGTACTGGTTCCAAGGGTTGTGGAAAGTCTCCGTGTTCCCGTCATAGGCGGCGGGGGCGTATCGGACGGTCGCGGGCTTGCGGCCGTTCTTGCCCTTGGAGCGAAAGGGGTAATCCTCGGAACACGCTTGCTGGTCACCAGGGAAGCCCCGATCCACGATGCCCTCAAAAACGCTCTCGTCGATGCCGACGAACTGGATACCATGCTGATAATGCGATCCATAGGGGCAACCCACAGGGTATGGAACAATGGGGCGGCCAAGAAATGTGCCGAGATGGAAGCCAACCAGGCCAATCTGCCCGAGATCATCAATATTGCCGCGGGGGAAAAAGCAAAGAAAATGTACCGGGAAGGCGATCTAAACGCGGGCATTATTTCCTGTGGCCAGGGGATAGGACTCGCCCATGATATTCCCACCATGAAAGAACTTTTCGATAGGATCATGGCGGAAGCGGAAGCGGCGGTGCGAGGGATTTTTTAGCCGCAGACCCACACAGACAGACACAGACGAGGAACTTATGCCTTCGAACAGCCCCTTTAAAATAGAAAAGGACGGCCATATTGCCTGGCTGATCCTCAACCGTCCTGAAAAGCGCAACACCATGAACTACGCCTTTTTTGACGAACTCATGGAGGTTTTTGAGCAGTTTGACAGCGATCCGGATATAAGGGTGATTGTTATTAAAGCGGAAGGAAAGAGTTTTACTGCAGGCATCGATCTGATGGAAATGGCCCCCATGCTGCAGGGACAAGGTCCCGCATTCCGGATGGAGCTGAAAAAAGGGATCGTCAAATTCCAGAAAAGTATGGACGCCATCGAAAAATGCCGCAAACCGGTGATTGCCGCCGTCCATGGCCACTGCATCGGAGGAGGGATCGACCTCATCAGCGCCTGTGATATTCGCATTGCCTGTGAAGACAGTCTCTTCTCCATTCGCGAGACCAGGATGGCCATTATCGCAGACTTAGGCACCCTTCAACGACTTCCTCATATCATTGGGCACGGCTGGTTCAGGGAACTGGCCCTCACCGGCAGGGATTTCACGCCGGAACAGGCCTTGAAAATGGGATTTATCACCCACCTGTGCCGGGACAGGGAAGCTCTCCATATGAAGGCAAGGGAGCTGGCGTCGGAAATCGCATCGTGCCCTCCTCTCGTTGTCCAGGGGGTAAAAGAAACCACCCTTTTCAGCCGCGACTACGGAATCAGACCGGGTCTGGAATATGTCGCACAGAAAAGCGCATCCATTCTGCCCTCTGACGATCTGATGGAAGCATTCAAAGCCTTTGTGGAAAAACGGGAACCTGCTTTCACGGGAGACTGAAGGGCGGAAACTCCTGTGCTCTCGTTCCCACGCTCTGCGTGGGAATGCTCGGGGGGACGCTCTGCGTCCGTTAAAGAACCTGGATTTATTTAAGGTTTGGATGGCTGAAATGAAAAGACGCGGAGCGTCTAGGAGTGCGTTCCCACGCAGAGCATGGGAACGAGCGGATAGAAAGGGTAGAGGATGAGAACGAGGGAATAACCACAAAATTTCCTTTTTTTGCCTGATATGTGGGGGTTGCCATCGAAAAGATCTTGACATTTCGAATGTCATCTGGTAAATGAATGCCCCATAGAGTAATGTTTTGCATTAAATCTGGTTTAAATTTTTGTTAAATTTTCATAAACGGGAAAGGAGGTGAGAAATTTCGGGTTGTTTTTAGTTTGAGGATGATTGTTTGTTTTTTTTTATTTAGGAGTTCACACATTTAGGAGGAAAGCGTAATGAAAAAATTGTTTGTACTGGGACTGCTGGCACTCGTGCTGGTTGGTTTTTCCGTACCGGTCATGGCTGAAGTCAAGATTGGTGGTATTGTTTTTACCGATTTTTACTATCTTAGCAGGAACAAAGAGTCCGCAGTCACTTATGGTAATGGCGATGGTAGAGAATCCTATTCCAATACGAGGATCGATGTACCGGGTATTACCCGCCTTAATGCAAGATGGACCAATGAAGACAACGTTGGAATGTTCATCGAGTTTGGTATGGGCGGTGGTGGTGGTGCTACTGACGTCAGCGTACGACATGCTTACGGATGGTGGGATATCACCCCGGGATTCCAGCTTCTTGCTGGTCACACCACAACCCCTTTCTCTCCCCTGAATCCGAGCCAGCTGCTGGGTACCAATACCGGCAGCCTCAATATCATTGGTTGCGGTTATGGTGAGTTCTACTCAGGACGTTTTCCTCAGGTCCGTGCAACCTTTACCCCCAGCAAGATGTTTGGAATCGCAGTTGCCGTTGTTGATCCGAATGGTGGAGCCAGGTTTATCGATACCTCAGGAGAGATTAATCCTGCAGATTACCAAACGAACACGAAACTTCCCCGAGTCGATGTTGGTGCACACGTCAATATAGGACCAGTCAAGCTTTACCCCTCAGTTCTGTGGCAGCAAAGAACCTTTGATAAGCTCGTGAATTCCAGTATTGATGATGACGTACAAACCTACGCAGGATCCCTGGGCATGAAATTCGGTATGGGCCCGTTCATGCTTTCCGCAGAAGGCCAGTATGGTAAGAACTGGGGCAACACAAGAGGCCTCATCGGTGCCAACCCCACCGCTAGAAACTCCGGTATTACTGTATACCAGCCAACTGCAGCCTCTGATACCAGACTCGATGACACCACCAACTGGGGTTACTGGGTTGATCTGGCATTCAAGTTCGGTCCTGTTACACCTCACCTGATTTTTGGTCAGATGAGTTCTGCCGGCGACGACAATCCCATGAGTTATAAATCCTTGATGTATGGTATCAGTGTTCCGATCCAGCTGGCCAAGGGCTTCAGCATCAGACCTGAGTTCATGTGGTATGATGATGGCGACAGCAATACATCCTGGGATAACAACACCAACACGCAGACAAGTGTTGATAGCGGTAGCTACGGCGTTTACGGCGTACAGTTCCAGATCACTTTCTAGACCTCCATATGAGGAGCGCTGTAGTTTAGAAGCGCAATGTTGACTTTAAGCCCCCTCTTCCAGAATCGGAAGCGGGGGCTTTTTTTTGATGAAAACGGATCCAACCATGAAGAGCATGAAGGATAAAAAAATAAGGTCTTTGAGTTACTCTTAATCTGATTCTTATTTCTATCTTGGAAGCACTATAATCCAGAAAATTTAAACCCAGATGTTTCGCACAAACGGGGAACCTGTTTCTTCATTTACTTCATGCTCTTCATGGTAGATTTTTTACCAGGTATTGGAAACCGTGAACCGGAAACTGGAATGTACAGAAAGGGTATATTTTCTCATGGCCTCAAACATTTCCCCTTCCATCATCATGAGAACCTGGGAATACGGTGAAACTGATCTGATTGTGAGCTTCTTTACCGAGGACCGGGGCTGGTTGAAAGGGATTGCCAAAGGGGGCAGGAAAAGCCGCACCCGGTTTGCCAACTGTCTGGATCTGTTCTGCCTTTGTAGTCTCGAATACGAAATAAAACAGGGCAGAGATCTCTGTTTCCTGCAATCTGGGAAGTTGATCCACTCTTTTCCAGGCATACGAACCAATTTTGCTTCCCTGTCATTGGCAAGTTATATGCTGGAAGTGATGGAGTTGCTCTTTCCTTCAGAGACAGCGGATCGTATCGCTTTTGAGCTTTTTAAGGATTCCCTCTCCGCTATGGACCGCGGAGGTGATCTTACCGGGTTGCGAATGCTTTTCGAAGCGAGGGCCATGGCGCTTGGCGGCTACGCCATCGATTTTTCCAGGTGTTGCCAGTGCGGAAGGAAATATGCAGGCGAGGGAACGGCGGTTTTCAACTGCAGCAAAGGAGGAATCAGCTGTCTGAAATGCCTCAGGGAATCAAAAAGCGCGCCGGGGCTTCAGCCTTCCATGGTGGTTCTACTGAAAAAGCTGCAATCTGCCCCTGTGGAGGAACTGAAAAAGTTGGATTGGAATACAATAGACGCGGACCGCATCCGCGCGGTATTGACGCTGCATATGGAATACAGGATCGGTCGAAGGTTAAAGTCTGCCAAATATCTTTAAAATGGGACGCAGATTTTCGCAGAGATACGCAGATTCTTTTATTGCAAAACTCATCCCCACGCAAAAAGCGTGGGGATGAGAGAACACACGGTAGGTTGGGGTGAGGTACGAACCCCAACATTTTCGGGTTTATAATCGTTTTGTGTTGGGGTTCATACTTCACCCCAACCTACGAACTAATTGTCCCAGCTCGTGTCCATAGCCGTTTTTTCAACCGTGAACCGTGAACGCCGAACCGTCGACCCGTTAACACATTTCGATGGCACAAGCCATAGAAACACCGCCGCCACCGCAAAGGGTTGCGAGCCCCAGGCTCTTACCTCTATTTTTCATGGCATACAGGAGCGTAACCATAATTCGGCAGCCCGTCGAACCCACGGGATGGCCCAGTCCAATTCCTGATCCGTTCACGTTGGTGATTTCCCGGTTCAAACCCAGGTCAATCTCACAACCTAAATATTGTGCCGCAAAGGCCTCATTGAGTTCTATCAATTCAAAATCGTCCAGTTTTAAACCAGGATTCCTCTTGAAAAGATCCTTGACCGCAGGGACAGGGCTCAGGCCCATAACCGACGGGTGGCAAGCTCCACGCCCGACCGCCTTGATCCTTGCAATGGGTGTAAGACCCAGTTCCTCAGCCTTTTCCGCTGACATAATGACCATGGCGCTGGACCCGTCATTGATTCCGGAAGAGTTGCCGGCCGTAACTTTTCCGATTTTAGGGATAAAACCCGGAGGAAGGCCGGCCAGTTTTTCCATGGTAATTCCCGGCCTGAAATGTTCATCTTTATCAAAGATAATCGGAGGTTTCTTCCTCTGCGGCACCTCTATGGGAACAATCTCATCCTTGAAATCCCCATTTTTTGTTGCCCGTTCTGCGTTGTTGTGGCTCCGCAGAGCCACTTCATCCATCGCTTCCCGACTAATATTGTGTAGTTGCGCAATAAATTCGGCGGTATGCCCCATAATATACGGTTTGCCCTTGAACAGTTCCAGGGGCATCCCCTCTTTCAAAGGACCCTCTTCCGGATGAGGTATGAGATGCGATCCGCAATGCAGGGCATGGATCATGGAATCCACAAAAACCTGATCCTGCAGGCGACAACCCCAACGGGCGCCAGGCACAATATACGGAGCCCCTGACATGTGCTCGACCCCGCCTGCCAGGATAATATCGGCCATACCCGCCTGTATCATGGCCATTCCTGAAATAACGGCCTCCATCCCTGAAATACAGACCCGGTTGATAGTTACAGCCGTCACCGTATCGGGAATACCGGCCATCAGGGCGCACACCCTGGCCACATTCAGTGCATCCGCGGGCTCCATACAGCTACCGAAACGCACATCATCAATCATTCCAGGGTCAATCCCTGCGCGTTTGACAGCCTCTTTCATAACAACGCTGCCAATGACCGCCGCATTCAAATCTCTCAAAGTACCACCGAAAGCTCCCACCGCAGTCCGACACGCAGAAACAATGACTACCTCTTTCATAGCTGCTCCTTAGATGCAAGTTCTCTGAGAATAGCCGCATTGTTGCTGATGCGTTCCAGATTTTTCTTGATATTCTTTTTATTCGGCTTTGCTTTCCGGGCCCGTTTGCACTTGGTTTCTTTGGAATTGGTAGACATAGTTTAATCTCCTGAAAATTCAAAATTAATGTTAGCTCCTGAATATACGCCTTTAAAAACACCCCGTCAAGTAAAGTTTAGGCTTGTCAGCAATTCTCATTATGGCGCCCCATTCATTTCCGAATGCTGTGTGAGTGGCATTTTGCCACGATTTTTCGAGGCTATAAGCCTCTCTCACAGCGATGTCTTCAAAATGAGAATTGCTGAAATTTCTATTTTGTTATTTACGAATCCTTTATATGATGCTAATTTTCTATTATTTGTTAGGTGAGTTTTTTCATCAACCCTTTGGAGAAAGGAGGAAAAATGGAACAAGGTAATGGCATTCTGCGTTGGGTGATCGTGGTGGCTGTAGTGGTTGTTCTGGGTCTTGGCGGAGGCAGCTGGATAAAGGCCAATGCCACGGAAGAAGTTTTCGACTGCGCTCCGCAGGGGAAAATCGAAAAAGAAATATCAGAAAATGCACAACTGGAAGAATTTTCCTGTTTTTTCAAAAAATGGGAAGGAAAAAACACCCTTCATTTCAAAGTGGGCGTAAAGAACGTATCCGACAAACCACAACGTTACCGGATAAACATTTTTCTCGATAACGGAAAAGCGGTAGGAGGGCTCATTCCCCGGAAAACAAAGAAGGGCCTTCTAAAACCGGGGGCAACGGGCTCCTTTGTGTATCCGGTCGGAAACATGACAAGCAAACCGGAATCGATCACACTCTTGATTAAATCTATGGATTAACGAAAATTCTCATCAAGAAAGGGAGGTCTGCACATCATGAAAAAACTGAGTTTCGTATTTGCAATTTTTGCTGCGTTTGCCTTTATCACTGCAGGGTCTGCATTGGGGAAAACCATCTTTTTAGGTATCGGGACAGGTGGCACGGGAGGAATTTATTATCCCTATGGTGGGGGTGTTGCTGAAATATGGACCAAATATGTTCCCGGTGTAAAAGCAGTTGCAGAAGTTACCGGGGCAAGCGTGGAAAATGTAAAGCTGGCCAGTAAAGGAGAAACCGTCATCGGTGAAGTGATGGGAGACGTGGCCGTTGCCGGCTATGAAGGGCTGTCCAAATTCAAAGGGAAAAAACAGGAAATTCTTTCCATGGCCATCATGTATCCCAATCTCCTGCAATGTGTAACATTAAAAAAAAGCCCCATAACCAGCATTGAGCAGGTGAAGGGGAAAACCATCAGCACGGGAAGCCCTGGGAGCGGTACGAATTTCATGGCAGAGGCCGTGCTGAAAGCCCTTGACATCCCACTGGATTCTTATAAAGATACGCGATTGTCTTTCACGGAGAGTTCCAATGCACTCAGGGATGGGAATATCGAATTAGGCATATGGTCGGTAGGGCCTGGAACCAGTTCCATTATGGACCTGGCAACAACTCACGACATTCGAATCATTCCATTCACATCAGAACAAACCGCGAAAATCCTGGCATCCAATAAAACCTATGCCTCTGTTGATCTCGCTGGAGGGGTATATAATGGCGTCGACGAACCGGTGCCCACTATCGGCGTTTGGAATGTCATGATCTGCCAGAAGTCTTTAGATACGGACCTCGTTTACAACCTGGTCAAAGCCCTTTACGAACATAATGACACACTGCGAAAGATTCATCCGTCGGCTTCCTATACGACACCTGAAAATGCCGTAAAATATTCGCCAATCCCGCTCCATCCGGGAACCATTAAATACCTAGAGGAAAAAGGCATCCAGGTTCCGGATCGACTCAGACCTTAATAGTCCAGGAGCGGAAATAGAACCTTGAACCTTTGGCTCATCGCGGACTAACGTGATATTTTTTCAGTTGTTGAATAGGCCATGCTCAGATTCCAGGTGTCAGGTGTCAGGAAAAAACCTGGCGTATTCAGCATATTAAACGTAATAACAAATAGTTATGCTATTCTATTCAGAAAATAGGAAGTAGGTACTGAAACCTGACACCCGAAACCTGACACCCCGGTTCCGGAAAAAATGATTCTTCACGCTAACCCGCGGTGAGCCGAACCTTTGAGCCTATGAACACCCATGGAAAATCCACGGTCTCTCTCTTATTAGGGAGTTCTTTTCTTGCGGTCAGCCTACTCCTTGTCGCCTGGTACTTGCCGGGCGACCTGGAGCTGACCATCAGCACAGCAAAAGATGACCGGAAGCTGCTCGTACTGCCACTGGATCCGGGAGAACGGTTTACCATTCACTACTACCATTCCGTGGAAAACGCTCCAATCTGGGAAGAACACAGTGTGGATGCCCATGGGAAAATCTACATAGAAGAAGAGCGATATCTGAAATTCGGCGCCGGCATGGGCAAGATGCCGGGAATAGGAAGAATGGTCAAAAAAGGACCCTATGAAGCCATTGTAGACATGCATATGCCTACCGGCGACTTTGTCTTGAGGGTAGGAAGTCCGGGTGTAGACCATACGATCATCTGGAGAAATACCAGGACAAATCTTTCTGCAAAGGTTCCCCATGAAGCCGTACGTTTTTCAGCTGCCCCGGTGAGCCTCATTTATGCCATGTACCGGTCTTTTTTTCCCCATAACGCAACACCTGGAGCAGTTGAATGAACGATAAACCGACCTATGAGCAGTTAGAGAAGAAAGTCCGGGAATTAGAACACACCGTGACTTTTCTGGAAAACATCATTAACAGCTCCATTGACGGCATCGTATCCACTGATCTGCATGGCACGCTTCTTTTCAGCTCTCCGGGGCTGAGTGAGATCACCGGGTACGAAAAAAACGAAATTGCCGGCAAAAAGGTGTGGTTGTTTTACCGGGAAGGAAAAGAAGACGCAAAAAACATCATGAAAGGCCTTCAGGAAAAAGGGAAACTGCACAACTACGATTTGAAAATGAGAAAAAAAGACGGGAATTTTGTCGATGTAATTATCAGTGTTTCTTACATAAGGAACGACTTGGGCGAAATCAGTGGGACACTTGGAATATTCAAGGATGTCACCGAAAAGAAAATCCTGGAAGCCGAACTCCAACATGTGCAAAAAACGGAATCCGTTGCCACCCTGGCAGGCGGTATAGCCCATGAATTCAACAATACTCTGATGGGCATTACAGGAAATATTGACCTGCTTCAAATGGAAATGGATGAAAAAGGGAAAGAATATAAGCGTCTTGATTTGATGAAAACCTCTGCGCGGCGAATGGCTAACCTGACCAAACAGTTACTTGCCTACGCAAAAGGCGGAAAATATAGCCCTAAAGTAATTTCTCTGAATGCGTTCATAGAAGAAACACTCCCCCTTCAGAAACAGGCGATAGGATCTACCACCACAATAGAGACGGATCTTCAAAACAACATTCCCCATGTAAAAGTAGATTCAGCCCAGATGCAGATGGTCCTCTCAGCCATTCTTGCCAATGCCGATGAAGCTGCAAAAGGGGACGGTCAAATAAAAATCATCACAAGAAGCGTGAAAATCACTAAAGAATTCATCAAAAACCATCGTGATTTTGTTCCGGGCCGTTACGTGAGCCTGACGATCGAGGATCATGGAAAAGGGATGGATGACGAAACCCTGAACAAACTGTTTGATCCTTTTTTTACCACAAAATTCCAGGGAAGGGGTCTGGGCATGGCCGCCGTTTACGGGATCATCAGGAATCATCAGGGATCGATCTTTGTTGACTCGAAACTGGACAAAGGAACCGTGGTACGAATCTATCTGCCGGCTGTTGAAGTAGCGCCCGAAGAGACCAAAGCGCCAACAGGAGATCTGGTAACCGGATCAAAAACCATCTTGCTCATTGAAGATGAAGACATGGTCATCGAAATCACGCAGACACTACTGGAAAGACTCGGTTACCGAGTAAAAGTAGCCGCAACCGGAAACGAAGCTATTCATATAACCAGAACCTTCGACGGAAATATCGACCTCGCTCTACTGGACATAAAACTGCCCGACATGGAAGGTGGGAACCTGTATCCTCTTCTCATGGAAACACGACCAGACCTCAAAGTTATCGTATGCAGTGGATATTCCATGGATGGACCTGCCCAGGAAATTCTCAATGCAGGCGCCCAGGATTTCATGCAGAAGCCATTTTCTCTTGCAACGTTGAGAGACAAATTGAATAGGCTCATCGCGGATTAGGATCGAGGACGAAATAATGTTCTCTCGTTCCCACGCTCTGCGTGGGAACGTTGTCCAGGACGCTCCGCGTCCTCGGGCGCAGAGCGCCCAAAGTGCATTCCCACGCAGAGCGTAGGAACGAGGAAAAAATTAGATAAGGAGGCGTTCATGACAAAAAACAGGGAGCCAACAGACTCTCCTTCCATCATCGGGCGCTCGATTTTGAAAGCCGTTGCAGTCATAGGGATAGGCCTCAGCCTTTTTGAGCTGTATACTGCCGGAATCGTTGCCATGACCGCCATGAAGCACAGATCTGTTTTTCTCAGTTCAATCCTCGTTATCGCCTTCCTGACGAGGCCCCTTTACCAGAAGGCCCGAAGGGACCGCATGAATGCGGCTCTTTTGGTAGACTTGCTTCTTGTTGCCCTGAGTATTGCCGTAGGAGCTTATATTTTTATCGACCTGAACGGCATTTTTGACCGGCAAGGAGACTGGAGCCAGTGGGATATTACTGTCGGGATCACCCTGGTCGTCTTGGTATTAGAGGCAACGCGTCGCGTAATCGGCCTGAATCTCACGTGCATCGCTTCCGGATTTCTCCTGTTCGGGTATTTCGGACCGTACATGCCCGACATCCTCGTCCATAAGGGATATTCCATTGAACGCATGGCCACCACACTTGCCCTCACTACGGAGGGGATATTCGGACTTCCCACCGGTGTAGCGGCAACATTTGTCTTTATATTTATTCTGTTCGGGGCCTTTCTGGACAAGACGGGTGCAGGAAATTTCTTCATTGATATGGCCTATTCCATTACCGGCCGATTTTCCGGGGGACCGGCGAAAACAGCGGTGGTTGCAAGCGGATTCATGGGATCGGTTGCCGGAAGCGCGGTGGCAAATGTAGTGGCCACCGGTTCTTTTACCATCCCCATGATGAAAAAGATCGGATACAAGCCCCACGTAGCCGCTGCCGTAGAAGCAGCGGCCTCCACCGGGGGACAACTCATGCCCCCAATCATGGGGGCCGGCGCCTTCCTGATGGCCGAATTTACCCAGACGCCCTATCTTGAGATTGTCAAAATTGCGCTTATCCCCGCTGTCCTCTATTTCTTTTCCGTTATTCTGTTCGTACACCTCGAAGCCCAGAAGCTGGGAATATGGGGCCAGCCAAAAGAAGTTCTGCCCAGAATCGGAAAAACCCTGAAGAATGGCATTCATTTCGTTATCCCAGTAGCCATCCTCATTACCGTACTCATGATGAATTACAGCCCGATGATGGCGGGATTCGTAGCGGTACTGGCTGTTTATTTCACCGCACTCATGAGAGAAAGATCGCGCATATCGTTCAAAACCCTTTTGAAAACCCTGGAACTGGGTGCACGAAACGCTGTTATTGTGGCTGTCGCCTGTGCGGCTGCAGGTATCATCGTAGGGGTGGTCAACCTGACCGGAACAGGGCTCCGCTTTTCGTCTCTCGTGGTATCCCTTTCACAGGGAATTCCTCTGCTGGCTCTGGGCCTGGTGGCTATCACCTCTCTGCTTTTAGGAATGGGATTACCGGTTACCGCATCGTATATCGTGCTGGTCATTCTTGCCGGACCGGGACTCATGGACCTGGGCATACCGCTCCTTACGGCCCATATGATTGTTTTCTGGTATAGCCAGGATGCCAATGTTACACCTCCCGTTGCTCTGGAATCTTTTGCGGCAGCAGGCATTGCCGGGTCAAGTCCCATGCGAACCGCATTTACATCCTGGAAATTGGCAAAAGGGCTCTATATCATTCCTATCATCATGGCCTATCATCCGCTCCTCTTGAACGGCCCCACCGGCGAGGTAATCCAAACAGTCATATTCTCCACCCTGGCCATTACGGCCTTCGTTATCTGTTTGGAAAAATATTTTCTGACTTCCATCACCTGGGCGGAAACAATCCTGTTTGGGGTAAGCGCCATTTTGATGATATGGGTAGGGGATATGCTGAATTATTCAGGGTGTATCCTCTTTGCTACCCTTACTACAATTCAAATCATCGCGAAGAAAAAACAACCCAGGAGATTAATGCACACTAACCAGGAGAAAACATGACAATGAATCACGGCTTTGAGTTATTACAGGAACAGGAAATAAAAGAAATTAGAGCGGTGGCAAAGCTTTTCCGCCATGGAAAAACGGGAGCAGAACTTCTCTCCCTGACAACAAATGATGAAAACAAGGTTTTCGGCATAACTTTTCGTACGCCCCCTTCCGATTCGACGGGCGTAGCCCACATACTGGAACACTCTGTTCTTTGCGGATCGCGTAAATATCCGGTGAAAGAGCCGTTCGTAGAACTCCTGAAAGGATCATTGCAAACGTTCCTCAATGCGTTTACCTATCCTGATAAGACCTGCTACCCCGTAGCCAGCCAGAATCTGCAGGACTTCTATAACCTGATCGATGTTTATCTCGATGCGGTTTTTTATCCCCGAATTACTCCGGCCATATTTCAGCAGGAAGGATGGCATTTTGAGAAAGAAAAAACCGATATCCCCCTTTCCTATAAGGGCGTTGTATTCAATGAGATGAAAGGCGCCTATTCTTCCCCGGACAGCCTTCTTTCGGAATATTCTCTCCAGAGCCTCTTTCCGGACAATGCCTACGGCTTTGATTCGGGGGGCAACCCAAAAGAAATACCGAATCTCACCTACGAGCAATTTCACGCTTTTCATGAAAAATACTATCACCCGTCAAACGCCAGAATATATTTCTATGGAGATGATGATCCGGACGAACGGCTCAAACTCTTGAATGAGTGCCTCAATGAATTTGAGCCCCTTCAGATGGACTCTAAAATTCAGCTGCAACCTTCCTTTACGAAACCGAAACGCCTGACCCGCCTCTTCATGGCGGGAGATGAGAACAAAGACGACCCTAAAGGGATGGTTACGGTCAATTGGTTATTAGGGGAAACCACCGATATTGAAACAAATTTTTCCCTTGGCATCCTTGAATACATTCTTCTCGGCATGCCTGGATCCCCCCTCAGAAAGGCACTCATTGAGTCGGGATTGGGGGAGGATCTTGCAGGGGGTGGCCTGGAGGATGAATTAAGGCAGATCACTTTTTCTACCGGGCTCAAGGGAGTCCGGAACGATCATGTAGACAAGGTTGAACCGCTCATCCTGAAGACCCTTGGCGATCTCGCCCGGTCGGGGATAGATCCCAAAACAAAGGATGCCGCCCTGAACACCATCGAATTCAGGTTGCGAGAAAACAACACGGGTAGTTTTCCAAGGGGCCTCATGCTTATGCTCCGGTCCTTGACCACTTGGTTGTACGACAGCAACCCCTTGGCCCTGCTGGCTTTTGAAAAACCCCTTGAAAAAATACGAGCCAAGGCGCTTTCGGAACATTTCTTTTTCGAAAAGATGATTGACCGCATGCTGCTTTCCAACCCACACCGCACCACTCTGATTCTCGAACCGGACAGATCGCTTGGCGAGCGGGAAGACGCGGACGAAAAAGCCCGTTTGAACAAGATAGAAGCCGCCATGAAACAAGACGATCTGGAACGCGTTATAGAGAATGCCAAAGAACTGAAAAAATCCCAGGAGGCCCCTGATTCTCCCGAAGCCCTGGCTGCTATTCCCGTATTAAGGCTGAACGACCTGGACAAAAAAAACAGAAGTATTCCCCTGGCAGTTTCTGAAGAAGCCGAAAGTAAATTGTTCCTTCATGACCTTTTCACCAACGGGATTGCCTATGTGGATCTGGGGCTTGATCTTCACGGGTTGCCTTTCAAATACCTTCCTTATGTTCCCCTGTTTGGACGCGCCTTGACGGAAATAGGCACGGAAAAAGAGGATTTTGTCGCCCTGACCCAGCGCATCAGCAGCAGGACCGGCGGTGTCAGCGCTCATCCGTTCAGCTCAAACAAAAAAGACTCCCAAGAGAGTACAACATGGCTTTTTGTGAGTGGCAAGGCCATGTACACCCAGGTCGATGACTTGATGGACATTTTCAGGGATATTCTCCTGACTGTGAAGCTGGACAACAGGGAGCGATTCCGGCAAATGGTAATGGAAGAGAAGGCCAGGATGGAACAAAAAATGATTCCATCCGGCCACCAGATGGTAAATATCAGGCTTAAATCTCATTTCAGCGAGTCTCACCTGGTTTCGGAGCAGATGGGAGGGATCAGTTATCTCTTCTTTCTGAGAGAACTCGCCCGATCCATTGAAAAGGACTGGCCCGGTGTTCTCTCCACCTTGCAGGAAATCCACCGAATTCTTGTAAATCGAAAGACAATGCTGTCCAACATCACCGTGGACCAGTCGGGCTGGACCCGGCTCCAACCCCTCTTGAACGGTTTTTTGAAAACCTTGCCGGAAACTTCCATTTCCGAATCGGATTGGTCATTGGAAAGAACCCCCATTTCCGAAGGCCTCACTATTCCATCCCAAATCAACTATGTGGGAAAAGGCGCTAATATTTATAATACCCCATACAGATTTAACGGATCGGCGCTGGTCATTACCAGGTACATTCGCAATGGATGGCTGTGGGACCAAGTACGGGTGCAGGGGGGGGCTTATGGCGCCTTCTGTATGCTGGACAGGCTCTCCGGCGTCTTAACCTTTATTTCCTACAGGGACCCTAATCTCCTCAAGACAGTAGAGACATTCGACAGGACTGCACAGTTTCTTCGAGAAATCACCCTGACCAGGGAGGAACTGACCAAGAGCATCATTGGCGCCATAGGAGATATGGACAGTTACATGCTCCCCGATGCAAAGGGATTTGCCTCCATGGTTCGCCTCCTCATCGGGCATACGGACGATAACCGGCAACAGATGCGCGAGGAAATTTTAGCTACAACAGAGGAAGAGTTCAGGGCCATGGCTCCGGCTCTTGAAGAAGTAAAAGAAAACGGAATCATCAAGGTGCTTGGTTCACCCACCGCCATAAATGAGGCTGAAAAAGAAAAACCGGGATGGCTGAAAACCGTGAAAGTGATTTAAGCCTCCAGGATATGGCTATAGGGATTGGTGGGTCCATGCCCGGCACCTATTTTCAATCCGGACGAAATGGCTCGAGTGATAAATTTTTTTGCCTTTGCCACAGCCTCGTTCATGGGAAACCCCTGGGCAAGGAAGGTAGCCAGAGCCGCAGATAGAGTACATCCGGTCCCGTGGGTGTTCCTGGTATGTATGCGGTTGGCGGTAAAGCTGTAGAAAGAGTCGCCGTCAAACAGGATATCCAGGGCATCTCCCTCATGGTGTCCTCCCTTGATCAGGACATGGCTCGGCCCCAGATCATGAATCCGTTCTGCCGATTTCCGCATTTCAGAAAGATTATTCACAGGAAAACCGCACAATAAAGAAGCCTCCGAAAGGTTGGGGGTCACCAGGTCAGCCAGCGGAAAGAGAGTCCGTTTCATGACCTCAATGGCGTCTTCCGAAAGGAGGGTATTACCGCTGGTGGACACCATAACCGGATCCACCACGAGATGTCGGACCCCGTATTTCCGTAATTGTTCCGCAACGGCTTCCACCACGTCTCCGGTGGCTAACATCCCCGTCTTGACCACATCAACGCCGATGTCCGACAGGACGGATTCCATCTGCTTTTCCACAAAAGAAGCCGGGACGGGATACACCCCCTGAACCCCAATGGTATTCTGGGCCGTGACCGCGGTGATCACGCTCATTCCATAGGCCCCGAGAACCGTAATTGTCTTAAGATCCGCCTGAATTCCGGCGCCTCCACCGGAGTCCGATCCTGCAATGGTCAAAATCCGTTTCATTTCTTACCTAAAAACAGCAATTAGCTTTTAAGCTATTAGCCGTTAGCTTAATGATATAAATGATTTATATCAGTTTTTCCTGTATTGCAACTTTCACTTTTTGATGCTGAGCTGTTTCTCCGTAAACGACTTATATTATAGAGCTATGTAACCGCTAAGTGCTAATTGCAGCTTTTAGGTCTTGCTCCTAATTACCGCCACGGAACCAATCTGCGTTCAACGATTTCCAGAATCCACGCGAATGATATGCCCATGATAGAAAGAACCAGTATCCCGAATAACAAACGTCCAGTCTGCATAAGATCCGCAGCGGAAAGGATCAAGAAGCCGATCCCTTTATCAGCCGCAATCATCTCGGCGGTTACCACCAGGAGCAGGGCGATCCCGATACCGAGTTTTAATCCCGCAAAAATCATAGGGACGCTGGCAGGGAGGATTACCCTGGTTACGATATGAAACGGGCCTGAACCAAGGGAAAGGGCCGCCTTGATCAGGACCGTTTCCATATTCCTCACCCCGGCTCGAACATTGATGGCCACAGGAAAAAAGACTCCCAGGGCAATCACCGCTATTTTCGAAGCCTCTCCTATACCCAACCACAGGATCAAGAGGGGCAGGATGGCAATTTTAGGAATGGGATACGTTGCCGCGACGATGGGATGGGCCACATCATCAGCAAGCTGGGAATACCCTGTGGCAAGGCCTGTAAAGATCCCCGCAGCGGCCCCCATGAAAAATCCGCACCCTATACGCCACAGACTGGCCATCATATGTTCGAAAATTTCACCGCTCTGCACCATCTCAACGCCTGCATGGAGCACTGCGGTAAAGGGCGGTAGAAAGAGAGGCGTGACAAAACCCGAACGGCCAAGAATCTCCCACAACAGGAATACGCCCAGGACGGAAAGAACACTCACGATCCGGTTCTCTTTACGTACCAGAAATCGGGTCTTGTCCTCAACAACTTTTCGGTCACCGGCCATTTTCAAGCCCTCATATGAAACTTCATCCGGTTATTTGTTTTTGAACCGCAAAGGCGCGAAGGCCGCAAAGCCTTTTTCGAATCGGAACGGACGATTCGAAAAAACAGCCATTATTGTTTCTGTGTGAAACGTACCCATTCTCCGAAATGCCCGAAGGGCTGATTGCTTTATCGAATCGTCCGTTCCGATTCGGTAAAAAAACAAAATCTTAGCGTTCTTTGCGTCTTGAGCGAAGCGGGCGGTAATGACGTGCGCAAGTTTCTGCCTCGATTAGACCGACTTTTTTTAACCGTGAACCGTGAACTGGTAACCGTGAACGGCTTTACTTTCTGACCAACTCCCATATTTGATCAAGGTATTCCACGAAACGAGGATCGACCTTGACCTTCTCCTTGCGGGGCCGCGGAAGTTCAATGGGGACAATTTCTTCAATCCTGCCAGGTTGACCACCCATGATAACAACCCGATCAGCCAGAAAAACAGCCTCCGGGATATAATGGGTAATATATAGAAAACTCTGCCCTGTCGTCTCATAAATACGGGAAAGCTCTACCTGCATATCCATTCGAATTTGAGCGTCCAAGGCAGAAAACGGTTCGTCCATGAGAAGGAGTTCAGGCGAAACCGCCAGGGCCCTGGCTATGGCGGTTCTCTGTTTCATCCCTCCCGATAACTGGTGAGGATAATGGTTTTCAAATCCCTCAAGACCAACCAGCCTTATGAGACTGTCTGCCGTACGATTTCCATGGTCTGAAGGAATGCCCTGCTCCTCAAGACCAAACGTAATATTTTTCCGCACTGTCCGCCAGGGAAACAGGGCCAGCTCCTGAAATACGACGGATGTAAGAGGACGTTCCTTATCAGAGGAAAGGTCTTCAAAAACGACCTCCCCTGTGGTTGCGGACAGGAGGCCTGCAACAATATTGAGGAGGGTCGATTTTCCACATCCCGAGCGGCCAACCACTGCCACGAACTCGCCTTCCTGGATACAGAAGCTCACCTTCCCCAAAGCGGGAGTTCTCCTACCATCCGGAGACTCGAAAGTCTTGGAGATGTTATGGATTACCGCCTTCATGAACCGTTTTCTACGTCCGCAAGGGCCTTGCGCCAGAGATCCATATTGATAATCCGGGTCGCATCCAGCTTTTTTCCGATCATCTTATGGCTGGCATACCAGTCAATTTGCCGCTGGATATCTTCCGCAAAAAGTTCACCGTTTCGGTCATTATAGTTCAAACCTTCGGCGATAAGTTCCGGCTTTCGAGCAGTGTATTTTGCAATGTATCCAATGACCTGCTCAAACTCCGGACCTCTTAGAGGTCGGTCCCCTTCCATCCTGAGGCAGTTATCGTAATATATTCTACAGGCCCGGATATAGGCGCGGAGGAACCTCAAGGCAACAGGGCGATTGTCAACCAGTTTTTCAGAGAAAAAAATGGCTGCAATCTGATAAGACATCTCCTGGCTGGCCCAGAGCATGAGATGGCCTATCTTCTTTTTTTCCATGGTCGTACAAAAAGGCTGTACCATAAAAGCAGTGTCAATCCGATTGGAAGCCACCGTATCCAGCATACTTTTCACACCCCCAAGGGGAGTTGGTTTCACATCTTTCAATCGCATATTGTTCTTCGCCAGAATATTGCCTAACATATAGTGAAAGGTGGACCCGATCTGTGTAATTCCCACCCGTTTCCCTTTCAGATCGGGGAGGGTCCTGAGTCCTTTCTTCCAGGCTTCATTACTGACCATGATTCCCACCAGTTTATAACCCGGCCAGACTCGCCCTTTATCCGCCACAATCCGGATCTTCAAGCCGTTTGCCATGGCGTTGTATAGCCCGGCAGTCAACCCGGTCGCTCCCACGTCCAGGTCCCCGGCCGCCAGGGCCAAGGCAACCGGCTGGGCCGATTTCATGAATTTCACTTCCACATCCAGACCTTCATCCCTAAAAAGATCTCTTTCCAGAGCGATGAAGATGGGAGCGGATGAAGTCAATCGAAGAGCCCCAATTCTGATCGTATCACCAGCTTCGGCACGATTTGTCATCACAAGTGAAAAAAGGAAAAGGAGGAGACCTGTGATACAGAAGATTCTTCTGGGAAAATAAGATGGCATCATGATGACCTCCAAAGACCTAAAAAAACCTAAAAACAGCAATTAGCTTTTAAGCTATTAGCCGTTAGCTTAATGATGTAAATGATTTATATCAGTTTTTCCTGTATTGCAACTTTCACTTTTTGATGCTGAGCCGTTTCTCCGTAAACGACTTAATATTATAGAGCTATGTAACCGCTAAGTGCTAATTGCAGCTTTTAGATTGTAATTATTCATCAAAAACATTATTGTTGACCAGGTGGTCACTCAAGTCAAGTGAAATTTAGACAGCAATTCTCATTATGGGGCCGCATTCATTTCCGAATACTGTGTGAGTGGCATTTTGCCACGATTTTTCGAGGCTGGAAGCCTCTCTCACAGCTATGTTTTCAAAATGAGAATTGCTGAAATTTCAAATGAAAAGGAAGCGAATGAAAATACCTGAGCGAAGGTTAGACCCTGATTTAAGAGAGATTGAGAAAAAACTTTTGGAAGGCGAACGGCTTGGGATGGAAGACGGTCTGGCCTGCCTTGCCACATCGGACCTGACCGGACTGGGCCAGCTGGCCCTGGGAGTCAAAAGGGCCCGTTATGGCAACAAGGCATTCTTCATTTCCAATCACCACTTGAACTATACCAATATCTGTGAAAACCGATGTCGATTCTGTGCATTTCACAGGGCTTCCGATTCGGATGATGGGTACACCATGACGCCTGAAGAAGCCGCAAAGCAAATCGCGGAAAGTCCCGTGGCGGATCTCAGAGAGGTTCACCTGGTGGGGGGATGCCACCCTGATTTGGACTTTCCCTACTATCCTGCTCTTCTCAAGGCCTTGAGTCATGCCAGACCGGGGCTTGAAATCAAGGCCTTTACCGCTGTCGAAATTGCCCATATGGCCTCGATTGCGACTATTTCTTCCATGGAATGTTTGAAAAGATTGAAAGAATCCGGATTATCGGCAATGCCCGGCGGAGGTGCGGAGGTTTTTTCTGAACGCGTGCGAGAGGCGCTTTTCCCCCGCAAGATTGACGCGGATACCTGGCTCAGGATTCATGGGGAGGCACACAGTCTCGGTATCGGCACCAATGCCACCCTCCTTTTCGGGCATATGGAAACACAGCCCGAACAGGTAGAACACCTTCTTCGCCTGCGCGTTCAGCAGGATGCATCCGGTGGCTTCAGGGCTTTCATTCCGCTTCCGTTTCACCCGGAAAACACGCCCCTGAACCACATGCCGGGTCCCACGGCTGTCGATATCCTGAAAACCATTGCGACCTCCCGACTGATCCTGGACAATTTTGCCCATATCAAGGCATATTGGGTCATGCTTGGCCCCAGGCTTACCCAAACGGCCCTTCACTTTGGAGCCGACGACCTGGAGGGGACCATTGTAAAAGAAAGGATCGCCCACCAGGCCGGAGCAAAAACTGCCGCCGGACTGACCCGGGATCGATTGATTGAGCTGGTCAAAGAAACAGGGTTTGAACCCGTACAACGGGACACCTTCCACCAGCCCCTGGATGCATCTCTGGATAAGGTGAATAAATGACGGTAAAATCCCTAAAAGAAGTCATCGCAGCCGCAGAAGAAGGCCGTCTGGTTTTTCAGGATGCCCTTCTTCTGTATGAAAAAGCAGACCTTCTTACCCTGGGACAGATAGCCCAGCGAATGCGGTTTCAAAAAAATCCCGAACCGGTTGTCACCTATGCGGTTGATCGGAACATCAACTATACGAATATCTGCGTTTCAGGCTGCTCTTTCTGCGCTTTCTGCAGGCAAAAGGAAGATCACGATGCCTATGTCCTGGATAGACCCACACTGGAACGGAAATGCCGGGAGACCCTGGAACTGGGGGGCACCCACATCCTTTATCAGGGAGGGATGAACCTGGACCTGGATCTTCAGTGGCATGAAAGCAGGATCCGCATGATGCGGGACCTTGGCCTCCATGTCCACGGATTTTCTCCCCCTGAGATCGTTTTCATGGCTGAGAATGCCGGGCTTGCAATCGATGAAGTAATCCAAAAACTGATCACCGCCGGGCTCGGCTCCATTCCAGGGGGCGGGGCTGAAATCCTGGTCGATCGGGTTCGCGAGAAGGTTTCGCCCAAAAAGGCGTCCACTTCCCAGTGGCTTGAGGTTATGCGGACTGCCCACAATCTGGGTCTGAAGACTACTGCCACCATGATGTTCGGCCATATTGAAACTGCAGGGGAAAGAATCCAGCACCTTTTTGCTATTCGGAAGCTCCAGGATGAAACAGGAGGGTTCACGGCGTTTATCCCCTGGCCCTATCAACCGGGTGGAACGACCCTGACAACCCGTGCGGCCGGAGGGACTACTTACCTGAGGATGCTCGCCATGTCCCGAGTCGTCCTGGATAACATTGAGCACATCCAATCATCGTGGGTGACCCAGGGGCATCATATCGGCCAGGTTGCCCTGCATTTCGGGGCCGATGATCTGGGCTCCACCATGATAGAGGAAAACGTGGTCGCCTCGGCCGGAGTACACAATACCATATCCCGGTCCGAAATCATCAGGCTCATTGAAACCGCCGGTTTTGTGGCCTTACAGCGAGATACTTTATACCGACCCGTAGAACGGAAGGCGGAGGACGGAAGACGGAGGTCAGTAGGCAGTAACGGCTAACTCGTAACCTGGAACCCGTAATAACCAACGAGAATTTCTAATGACTACCGTGATTCACCGAGCAAAATGGGTCATGACCGGCCCGGGACAATGGCTGGAAAATGGCGCCGTTGTCATGGAACATGGGCAGATTCTCAAAATTTCAAAAGGGTACGTCAAGAATGGAACCGGGAAAGAAATAGATCACGGCGAAGGAGTTTTGATGCCGGCCCTCGTCAATGCCCACACGCACCTGAGCCTGTCCGCCTTGGCCGGGAAAGTTCCGGTAAGTGCTGGTTTTTCGGTATGGATACGGTCCCTCATGTCCGAACGGAAAAGTATGATGGAAGAAGAAATGCTCCAGGCAGTTCACGGCGCTGTAGTTGATTTGAAACGGACGGGCACAGGGCTGTTGGGGGAATTCGGACCCCATATCCCGGTGGCGGAATCGATTGAAGCAGCAGGCCTTTGGGCAACGGTGTGGTTTGAACTTCTGGGGAATGATCAGGTTATAGCGCCTCTTCCCCCAGATAGCCAAAGAATTCACTATGCCTACGCCGGTCATGCCCCCAATACCACCAGCCCCTCCCTTCTTGCAAAAATCAAAAAGACGGATATCTACGCGAACAAACCATTCTGCATGCACTTGGCCGAATCGGAAGAGGAGCTTGAATTTCTGGAAACGGGAAAAGGGACGTGGGCGGATCTGATGACCGCTGCCCAAATCGACTTTTCAAGCTGGAAGTGCTTTGGAAACAGGCCCGTTGAACTCGCCTTCAAACAGGGCCTTTTGGATACAGGCACCCTCGCTGTTCATCTGTTGGAGGTAACCCCACGGGAAATCGAATTACTGGCCAAAAGCATGTGCAGGGTTTGCCTCTGTCCCCGTTCCAACTGGACCTTGCACGGAAAGATACCGGATATCGAGACGTTCCTCAAGGCCGGAATAAATCCGGCACTCGGTACAGACTCCCTGGCTTCTGTCACAAGCCTTAACCTCTTCGATGAAATGAAATTTATTGCAGAACATTATCCCGGTTTAAACCCGGACGCGATCCTCGCCTTTGCAACCGTCAATGGAGCCACAGCCCTTGGCCAACCAGAAAGGGGTCTGCTCAAACCTGGAAATCAAACGCAGATGATCTATATTGATAGTGATGCAAAAAACCCCGGACAGGCTGCTGAGGAACTTGTTTCAGGAGACAATTTGAAGGTGCGTTTTGTGGCTCATCGCGGATTTGCGTGATATTCAAGTTTCGTCTCCGATAGATTTTGCTCAGGTACCGGGTGTCAGGTGTCAGGTGTCAGGAAAAAAACCTGTTTACATTCGACCTATTCATAACATTACCCAATATTTGCGTATTCAAGAAACCCAAAGTCGGGATCATAGACACTGAAACCTGACACCTGACACCTGACACCTCGGTTATAGAAATGCCGATTTTTCACGTTAATCCGCGTAGAGTGCGTTTTGTTGAATAGAAAGCGACTATGGAGGAACTATGCCATTTAAAACCCTTCAATCCGTAATCGAAGACTTTGAGGACCGGGGCCGGCTTATAAGAATCAAGGAACCCTTGAGTCCAAAGCTTGAAATGACCGAAGTGACCGACAGGGTAGTAAAAAAAGACGGGCCCGCACTCCTTTTTGAAAACCCAACAGGGTACGAGATCCCCGTTCTTACCAATCTGTACGGGAGCCTGGACCGAATCAGATCGATCTTCAACATCCAGGAACTGGACGATCTGGGAGCGAGGTTTCTCCGGTTCCTGGAGATGGCGCCTCCAAAAGGCTGGGTCGAGAAGCTAAAGCTTCTGCCCGTGCTCAAAGAGGTGGCCCACGTTTTCCCAAAGACCGTAAAGAACGCCCCCTGCCAGGAAGTGGTAAATGCGGATGACCCGGATCTTACCCGCCTGCCGGTCCTGACATCCTGGCCTTATGACGGGGGCCCGTTCATTACCCTCCCCTTGGTCATTACACGCCATCCCAAAACGGGAAAGCGAAACATGGGGATGTACCGAATACAGATCTACGATAGTCGCACCGCAGGTATGCATTGGCATATTCACAAAGACGGCGCCGCCCAGTATAGGGAAGCATCACCCGAAGTCCTTTTCCCCGTGGCCGTTGCAATCGGACCTGATCCCATCACAACCTATTGCGCCACAGCCCCCCTTCCGGGCGGGATAGACGAGCTGATCCTTTCCGGATTTTTGAGAGACAAATCGGTGGAGATGGTCAAATGCATTACCTGTGACCTCGAAGTCCCGGCAGAGAGCCAGTTCATCCTGGAAGGATACGTTCAACCCGGTGAGCTAAAAACAGAAGGTCCCTTCGGAGACCATACCGGATATTATTCTCCGGCCGATAGTTATCCGATCTTTCATCTTAGGGCAATAACCCATCGTAAAGATCCCGTTTATCCCGCCACCATTGTCGGGTATCCCCCTATGGAGGATCAGTGGTTAGGCAAAGTAACGGAACGACTGTTCCTGCCCCTGATCAAGCAGCAGCTCCCTGAAATCATCGACATGAATCTTCCCGTTGAAGGCTGTTTTCACAATCTATGCTTTGTGAGCATCGACAAAAGGTATCCGGGGCATGCCCACAAGGTAATGCAGGCCATCTGGGGATTAGGACAGATGATGTTCACCAAAATGATTTTTGTTTTTGACAGGGAAGTGAACGTACAGGACCTGTCTCAGGTGCTTTTTCACCTGGGGGGTAACGTCGATCCGGCCAGGGATCTTGTTCAGGTCAAAGGACCTGTAGACGCCTTGGACCATGCTTCCAGCCTGCCCTACCTGGGAACAAAGATGGGTCTGGACTGTACGGCCAAATGGCCTTCGGAAGGATATGAACGGACATGGCCCGATCTGATCAGGATGTCCCCCGATGTAGTAACCAGGATAGACGGACTTTGGAGAAGATTGGGACTGTGAGCACAGCCCTTTCAAGATGCTTACTTACTGAGAACATTCAATAATCGGGAATTTATGGATAGAAATGCAGTTTCAAAGTTCATAGGTGTCAGGTGTCAGGTGTCAGTACCTATTATTCCCATTTTCTGGTTATAATGAAGCTCCCCGCGGCAAGCCACGGGGTATCGGTCGTCATTCCGGCGAAGGCCGGAATCCAGGGCCAAACTTTGCTGGATCCCGGATCGATGTCCGGGATGACTCGACGCGGCAAGCCGCGGGGTATTTACCCTAAGAGAGAATAAACATAACAACTTGTTATTACTTTGAATATCATGAATGCGATCCGGTTTTTTCCTGACACCTGACACCTGACACCTGACACCTGGAATCTGAGCATGGTCTATTCGACAACTGACAAAAATATCACGTTAATCCACGATGAGCCCAAATCATGAACGATTTTGGAGCCACCTTGAAAGGGCTGGACTGTGAGCGTAAAAACTTTTTTTTCTCTCATCAAGATCGAACATACCTTGTTCGCACTGCCCCTGGCATTGACCGGAGCCGTCTTAGGCGCCAGGGGAATGCCTGACCTTTGGACTCTGGTCCTCATGGCAGTGGCATTTACAGCGGCTCGCGCGGCCGCCATGGCGTTTAACCGCCTCGTAGACCGACGTCTGGATGCACAGAATCCAAGGACAGCGGAGAGGGAAATCCCGGCAGGGATCGTATCCATATCATCCGTTTGGCTTTTCACCGGAATCGCAATTGCCCTCTTTCTCATTGTCCCCTGGGCCATTAACCCTCTCTGCGGAAAACTGGCCCCGATTGCTCTCGTGGTGCTCCTGGGATACTCTTATACGAAACGCTTTACATCACTGTGTCACTACCTTTTGGGTCTGGCCCTGGGCATGGCCCCTGTGGCAGGCTGGATAGCCGTCACCGGAACATGGGACTGGCCGCCGGTGGTTTTAGGGTTGGGAGTCATTTTCTGGACAGCCGGTTTTGATATACTCTACGCCTGCCAGGATGTGGAGTTTGACAAGGAAAAAGGGCTCCATTCCATTCCCGCAAAACTGGGAACCAAAAGGGCAATGAAGCTCGCGGCCTTCAGCCACCTGTTCGCTTTCACCCTTTTTGTCTTTGCAGGCTTCCTGGCATCCCTCGGATTCGCCTTCTACCTCCTTTCTCTGATCACCGGAGGCCTCCTTTTCTACGAACACAGGCTTGTCACTCCGGACAACCTTTCCAGACTGGATATGGCCTTTTTCAAAGTCAACAGCCTCGTCTCAGCCAGTCTTTTTCTGGCTGTGATTGCAGGGCTCATATGAAACTACATTTAGAAACTGGAAATTTGAAACTTGAAACTGGGTGCCTCAAACACTGACACCCGACACCTTATTTTGGAAGTTTTCTTCTCGATCAGCCTGACCATTTTTCCCGGTCAGAGGCTACGCTCGTGTGAAAATTTCTTCCTCGATCTGCTCCCGCTTTTGAGCGGGAAGGCGGCGTTCGTCTGAAACTTTTCCTCTTGAATAAAACAACACGTTGTTTTATTGTTTGCGAAAGAAATAAACGCGTTGTTTTTTCAATGAGGAGTGTAGGGATCATGCTAAGATTTGCTTCAAAAGCTCTGGATGCATGGCTGACAAGCCATAATCGAAAACCAATGGTCCTCAGGGGCGCCAGGCAAGTGGGGAAAACCTGGCTGATCCGTGATTTGGCAAAACGCCAACATCTTGACCTGGTAGAATTAAATTTTGAAAGGTCCCCGACCCTGGCGGACCTCTTTTCCAGCAACAACCCCGAGGTAATTCTCCGAAACATTGAGGCGGAATTGAACATTACCATCAACATTTCATCATCGTTACTCTTCTTAGACGAAATTCAGGCCGCCCCCCAACTATTTTCAAAGCTGAGGTGGTTTAAAGAAGATATGCAGGACTTTCCCGTCATTGCAGCCGGATCACTTCTTGAATTCTCACTAAACAAATACCAGTACAGTATGCCTGTAGGACGCATCTCTTATTTTTATCTCGAACCCATGTCGTTTTTTGAGTTCATTTTGGCATCAGGGTATGATGCACTTTACCAAAGACTGCTGGACTTTGATCTGAAAGATCACATTCCTGAATCTCTGCATCAAAAGAGTCTTAACCTGGTACACGATTTTTGTATCATTGGTGGAATGCCGGAAGTTGTTCTGGAATGGGTAACAGATAAAAACGTAAAATTGTGTATAAAGCTGCAGCAAGATCTTTTGGAGACCTATCGAGATGATTTCCACAAATACGGGGGAGAAACAGATGCGATGCTCCTTTCAAAAATCATGATGTCCGTCTCTGAACAACTCGGAGGCAAGTTCATTTACAGTCGGGTGGACCCAAAAAGGAATACGGCTCAGATCAAAAATGCCCTGACTCTGTTATCACGGGCGAAAGTTTGCACAAAGGTATTGCACACATCAGGGAACGGAATTCCGTTGGGAGCGGAATCAAACGAAAAGTTTTTCAAGTGTTTCATGCTGGATACCGGCCTGGTTTCTATCCAGATGGGTCTGGCTTCAGGAAAACCGTCAGAAGTGAGAAGTATGATCTTCCGAAACAAAGGTGGGCTGGCAGAGCAATTTGTGGGACAGCAGCTCAGAGCAGCGCAGACTCCCGAAACAGACCCGAAGCTCTTTTACTGGCAAAGGATTGGGGGAAGAATGGGGGAACTGGACTACATCATCCAACATGGAAATCAGGTGGTCCCAGTAGAAGTAAAATCAGGAAAATCAGGAAGCATGAAATCTCTGCATTATTTCGCTGCCGAAAAAGGTCTCAGTTTTGCGGTAAGGTGCAATACGAATCCACCTGAAGTGAAAGATTTGAAGGTTAAAACGACACAGGGGAATCCAATCTCGTACAAACTTCTTTCTATCCCACTGTATCTGTCTGAACGTATGAACAATCTGATTTATCAAGCCACGAGAGGACAAGCGGGCAGTAACTGATAAGGATCGTGTACGCAATAACTTCCTCAACTATGCATCATAACTTCAGACCATTTTCGCCCGATATGAAATCACAAAAACATTGAAATAGCGACACACTTCAGCTTTTGTGATCCCATATCGAACAGGTAAGCGAAGACTCCGAACCTGACCCAAATCTATGCGCCTACTTACGAAAGTTATTACGTCCACGATCCTAACCGACAACAAATTCCACATCCACACTTTTTCAGTACGCCATCAACGGCAGGGAGCAGGGTTTTACCCGCCCCGCCCTTTCCGCCTGATCCATTAAAAACAGAATAGCTTCCCGACCTTCTTCGCCCAAGTCTTCGCTGAACCGATTGACATAGAGATCGATGTGCTGCTGAACCACCCTCGGAATCATTTCCTGGGCGTGGAACATCACGTAATTAGTGACATGCTCTGAACCGTTTCTTGCAATATTGAGGGAGGTCCGAATACACCGATCCACTTCCCTGGCCATATTTTCTCCCAGATCACGTCGAATGGCTATCCCCCCCAGGGGGATCGGATATCCAGTCTCCTGCTCCCACCATTCACCCAGATCCAACAGGATTTGAAGATTATGATCCTGGTAAGTAAACCGCCCTTCGTGGATCACAAGCCCGAAGTCCGCCTTTCCTTCACATACCGCAGGCATGATCTCAGAAAAAACCATCTGCTTGAATTGGGGCTCCTTCTTCAGATAGAGCGTAAGAAGAAGCCGGGCCGTCGTCAGGTCTCCGGGAGCAGCAATAATTCCGTTTTCAAGCTCCCGGAGGTCGGTTCCCGGGCGGGATACAATTACCGGACCGCACCCGCGCCCAAGGGCCCCCCCCGCATGCAAAAGTGCGTATTGTTCCCGGACTTTTCCAAAGGCGAAAAAAGACAGTTTTGTGATATCCAGCCGCTTTTCCAGAGCCCAGCCGTTGAGGGTCTCCACATCCGCCAGAACCGGATCAAAAGTAAAAGGGGAATCGTCTTCCGAACCGGGAAGGCCGGCAAAGATATAGGTGTCGTTAGGACAGGTGGAATAGCCGATACGCAGGTGTGTCATAGGAGAAATTCCAGCACCGCTTTCTGAGGCAGAGCCATGGCCGTCTTAAAATCCCAGTTTAATCGATTCCGATCACCGGCCTCATTGCTGATACCCCTGATTTCGGCAACCGGGATCCCGAACCTCTGCCCCGCAAGGGCCAGAGCATACCCCTCCATGTTTTCAGCCAGGGCGCCAAACTGCTTCACCCTCAAGACCGCATGGTCCATATTTGCCGATGCCCCCGTTACGGTGAGGGATTTTCCAAAAGCCACTTTGGCCACTTCTTGTCCAGCTTTGACTGCCTGCCCGGAGAGCGCGCCATCAAGAGAAATTTCCTGATCCACCCCGGAAAGCTTCAGCAGGCCCCCATCACCAATTCCGGGTCCGGAAACCACGCCCAGTTCCGAGAGGATCTCCGTCTGAGCAACAACAAGGTCACCCACACAAAGCCCGAACCCCGGGAACATACCGGCAGACCCCACCATAATCGCAGTTTCCGGAGTCTCGGTTGCACAGAATGCCCCAAGAGCCATGGAAGCGGATGCAATCCCCACACCGGTGATACCGATCCGGATCGCGTGTTTTCCCATGGTTCCGGAATAGTGACGATACCCAGCCACATGCCCCCCGGATTCGGGTCTGCACGCTTCTATCAGAAGATCGAGTTCTTGTTCCATCGCAGCAACTATCAGGAGATTCATAATCAAAAGGCCATACCTTTCCTGAAAAGTTCAACAATGTCACCCGCCCACTGGCTGGAATCTCTATTTCGAGCATGCTCGAAATAGAGGGTCTGATCCATAAACCGCACATTATGGGCCTGCACGAAACGATCGACAACCGACTCCACCACAAATGCAGCCGCTGCCGGGTCAAGGTCCGGTCTCAATTCCCCTCGAGCGATCCCTTTCCGGATCAACGATTGAATAAATTCGAGGGACTCCCCGTGAATCTCTGCCAGAATCTCCCTTTTGTAGGGGGAATCCCCCGTAAAAATAATCCGGTAGTAAATTCGTGCCAATCCCGGATGCGCCCGCGTGAAGTCGATCCCCGCCTGCATCACCTTTTCCAACCGGACAAAAAAATCCTCGTCTTCACTCCCATCACGAACCGCCCGCAGATAGTCTTTAATTCTCCCGAGGGACATTCTGTAGACATAGGCAAACAGGCCTGCCTTACTTGTAAAATACTTAAAGAGGGCGCCTTTCGAAATTCCGGCCTTTCCTACAACCACGTTCATGCTGGCATTGCCATAACTTTTTTGGGCAAATTCGTCTATGGCTGCCCCCAGAATCCGCTGTTTTTTCTTCTCATCCAGATTCAAAAACATGTCTGTTTCAGTGGATCGAATACCCATTCGGGTCCTTTCTTTCATCGACATGGTTGATTTATAAAATGCTCACCCCATTCAATCACTTAAACCCCTTCTGTTTCCTTGACAACAAGTATAAGGACACATATCATAGCGCAAAATTACCAAGGAGAGCAACCCTATGAAAATATTTGACGGGCTTTACTTTTTCCCATGGGATAATCCCACCGCCAATAACTGTAACACATGTCTTATTGATGCGGAAAAGAGGATTCTTATAGACCCGGGCCATTATCATTTGTTCAACCACGTTAAAGATGAGCTTGGGCGTCTTTCCCTCACGCCGCAAGACATTGACGTGGTAATCATTACCCATGGACACCCGGACCACATGGAAGGGATCCGCATGTTCGAAGATACACAAACCCTGATTGCAATCTCTTCTCTTGAAATGGATTTCATCAAACGTGTTGCACCCCATTACGGAAAAGCCCTCGGAATTTCGGATTTCGAACCCGATATTCTTCTTCAGGATGGATTCCTGGACATCGGCAACGTACATCTTGAAGTCATTTACTCTCCCGGTCATTCCCCCGGGTCTGTCTGCCTTTATTGGCCGGAGAAAAAAACGCTGATCACGGGCGATGTAATTTTCAAGGAAGGTATAGGGAGAACTGATCTCCCCGGAGGAAACGGAGAGGAGTTGAAAGAAAGCGTTCTGAGGCTGTCAAAACTCGACGTGGAGGTAGTGTTGCCGGGCCATATGGAAGCGGTATCAGGTAAAAAAGCGGTAGAAAACAATTTCAAGGCAATCGAAGATTACTGGTTCGCGTATATATAGCACCTAAAAACTGCAATTAGCGGTTGGCCGTTAGCTATTAGCCACGCAATGTCAGGTAGTTACGATGCAATAGGTAAGCATCGAAAAGTGGGCATCCTTCATTTAAGCCAAAAAGTAGTTTACACTTTCGTGATTTCGCGTTTTTGCAGAGAAATTGGAAACTGGAAATTGGAAATTAGAAAAAAAAACATTAATTCTGGTGTGTTATCCAATTTCCAGTTTCGAATTTCCAGTTTCAGCATCCGATTTTCAGATTCGACGTCCGATTTTCAACCAGAAAACATACCCCATTT
>Ga0208901_1000235_pt1 | contig 34577 bp, 22 predicted proteins | sample AntAceMetag02UKF_FD_184764 | JGI IMG/M metagenome (GOLD analysis project Ga0208901, IMG submission 184764) | Saline lake microbial communities from Ace Lake, Antarctica - Antarctic Ace Lake Metagenome 02UKF (SPAdes) (version 2) | ecosystem: Environmental > Aquatic > Non-marine Saline and...
ATGGCATTTAGAACATCTTTTTTGGCATAATTAGTTGATTAACTTCTAAAAACCATATTAATACAGATTTCCTTTTATTATACAATACTTTCACAGATACTTAGCACACATTTATTGTCTTTACCCCCAAATTTTTTATTAAATTCTTTCTTAGTCTCTTTTTTGTATCTTTCATCTATCTTATCTAAAAACAATTTATCTTTTTTTAGAAAAACTAGAAATACTTTTTCAAATCATTGTTTTCTCATAATTATCTTATTCTTTATCAGTCATATAATACCAAACATCTACCATCCACTCTGCAAAATCTATATCTCTAAATATATCATCTCTTTCAATTGTAACATATATAAGTTATAAAATCCGTTAAAACAAGAGTTCATCTTCAAATTCTTTCAATTTTTTTTCTGTTTTCTTATCATTATTTTTCTCTTCCTTATCCCAAACTCTTTTTTCTTTCTTTGAGATTATTTCTTCTTCCAAGGGCTTTCTGCTAATAATATCTATCTTTTTGCTAAAAGATTTTTCTCCATTTTGATTTGATACGAAATATATAACTTTCACATAATCCTCTAATAAACTTATACTACCAGTTGGGGTAATAATAAATAATTGTAATCCTATTTTTTTGAATAATTCAAGAACATAACGAGAATTATCTGGATCTAATTTTGCAAATACCTCATCTATAAGAACCAATCTAAATGATTTAGACAAAGACTCTCTAATTAAGTTTTCATCACTATCCTTTATTCCATATTGATATATCAATGCTGCCGCCAATATACTATAAGCCAACTTAATAGTCTGTCATCAAGATTTTCAACCAGAAGATTCATAAATATCTTTTAATTCATTAGTTTCACGTTCTATTTCTTTTATTTTGAATATAAACCAATTTCTTACATCTATAACATCATTTTTCCATTTATTATTATCTTTACTAATCATTTTTTCCATAAGTTGCTGTACTGATTCAAAAGTTTTTCTTTTATCTTCCATATCAAAGCTTGTTTTATTTATTATATTTTCCTTATATTCTTTCTTAAAATCTAATATTCAAGCTATTTTTTGTTTGTTGTCTTTCAAGTCTATTTCTACATAAGTATTGTTACTATAATCTATTTGGTTCAAGCTATCATTTATTTTGAAAATTTTACTTTTGATGCTATTATATTCATTTTCTAATGTTCTATAAAAATCAAATAATTTGGTCAAAAGTACAGACTGAAACTCTTTTTCAAATTTTTCTTTGTATTTATATAATTGTTCATCATGTATTTTCTTATATTCATTTTCTAAGTAATCCCGAAGTTCTTGAGGAGGCATATTAGAACCTAGTTCATTATTTTCAGAGACAGATAATTTATTAGTTTTATAGTAAAATGCCGTACCATCCATTTTGTTAGTTAATGTAGTCATTTCTGCTAGCAAATTATCCTTTCTCTTATCAAGTTTTTCTCTAATCTGTTTTTCTTGTTCACTTATATTTTCTATATTTAAATTAGATATAGATCTTAGATTATACTTTGATTCTTCAAATTTCTTTTTTATAGTTTCTATATCTATATTTGATAAACTATATTCTAATAATTTAATTTTTTTCTTATATTTGGTCAAATCATTCTCTACTACTCATTTATCAGAAAGTAATTTATTCTTTGAGAATTCTAAATTAGATAAATCAGCTTCTAGAATATCCAATTTTTTCTTATAATCTTTCAATTCTTTAGAAAAAGCTGTATTCTCTAATTTTTTAATTTCTATTTTAGATTTTTCAATTTGTTTTTTGATAGATATATAATCTATCTGCTGAAAAGATTTTATATCTTCAAGTTTTATAAAAATTCTTTTAATATTTTCTATATTATTTTTCAAGTCTTCTGTCCTAATAATAGATTTATTTACTCTAATCAAAGAGTTTTCTAATTTTCATAAACTTTCCTTCAAAATTTCTATTTTTTTCTTGGTATTCCAACCTAATATAAAATTAGAAATATTAAATAATCTATCATCCTTAATATAAGATCTTTTATTTTTTATAAGACCTGATTTAGTCAAGACCTTAGCTAATTTATTATACTCTGGATGATTTACATCATCTAAACATACATAATCATATCTTTTTATCAAATTGAATTTTAACCAACCAGCAAATTGAGTAGCATGCTTGATATCCAATTTTGTGAATACACTATTGTCTTCATAAGATAAATTATTTATAGATTTATCAACTACTTTATTATATTTCAATTTTCATTTCAAATTCGCTGAATCTACAAATCCATTTACCTTTGATATTATTTTTTCTGAAACTAACATTTCTTGTCAAAATGAATTTAATAATTTCTCTATTCATATAGTCCATTCTTCTTCTGAAGCTTTTACTCTTATCAGTTCACATACAAAAGGTAATTCTTCTTTGTATATACCTGTTTCTCTACATATCAAAGCTCTTATATTATCTAATCTTGGGGGAAGCAAACTTTGTTTTTTTTCATAATAATCTAATTCTTCCTTCTTTTTACTTATATGAGTTTCTAAATCTCATTGTTCTGTCTTCTTTTGAAAAAAATCTTCATCAATTGTTTTCAATTTTTCTTTTGATTCTATTTTTTTATCTTCTATAAGAGCTAAATTATTTTCAAAAGATTCTTCATTATTGTCAAAAGATAATTCTATTTTATCTAGATTTGATATATAATTATTATATTGTTCTTCCTTTATAGCTCTAGCACTTTCTAAATATTGAATATTCTTCTGTAGTTCATTTATTCTCTTTATTGTATCATTATCTTCTATTAATTTTCTAATAGATTGAATTTCTTCACGATTATTTATAATGTTTTGATCTTTATATCAAATTGTTTCTACTAATAAATCTTTCTTTTTAGAAAGTTTTCACAATTGATCTTCCAATAATTCCTTTTCAAAACTATTGAAATAACTAGTTAAATTAGATGTTAAATACTTTAAGTCATCCAAATGCTTAGTTTTAGATAGATATTGTTTCTTTTGGATTACAAAAGGTTCTAATATAGCTAATTTATCTTCTGATTCTAAAATCATGTTATAAATATCCCTTACTCATATATAATTTTTCTCACATTCCTGAAATTCTAATTCAATTTCTGAATTTTTATCTAACATATTTTCTCTAAAAAATTCATTAAGATTTTTAATTTCTTTGAGAGAAACAACCTTATTGAAAAGATTAATAGCATTATCCCTAAGTCCAAATATATGATGATAATCTTGAGAATAATCTTTGAATTTTTTATAAACTGTTATATCTTTTCTTGCTGACAAAAACTGATTCAAAGTCTTCAATCCTCATCTATTTATAGGAATAATAAAATCTTCTTTTATAAAAAGTTCTTCTGTTGATATTACAAAAAATTTCTCTAAACCTGTAATTGTAGTTCTAAAAAATATAGCAAGAGAAACTAGTCTACTTGTAGATTCATCATTGAAACATCATACTATCACAGAAAATGTAGATTCTCAAATTTTATTTCATCTAAGAAAAACTGTTTTGATTCATTCATCACTATCTTTATTTTTGTAAGCTCATTTTACATAAGTTAGTTCATTTCTATCCTTTTTCTTACCAGTATCATTAGCAGAAAGATTATATTTTCTTTGGATATTTGGCACTAACAAAGTAACCAATGCATCTACTAATGTTGATTTACCAGAACCATTTGAACCTGACAAGACAGTAATATCCGCATCTATATAAAAAGTCTCTATCTCTGAATCAAATGTTCACCAATTAAATATTTCTAATTTTTTTAGATTAAATCCCTCTTTCATAAAAAATATTATTATTATTTTATAAAAAAATTTATTTTAATTGATTTCTAATCTCTTCCAATTTATCTATATTAAGCTTTGCTTTCAATAATTTATTTATTCTGTATCCGCCATCTATATCAGATAAAATTCATATTTTTTTAGCCCCATTTATTGTTTCTGATATAAATTTGTCCACCTTTTTCTCATCATTTTCAAATTTTTCATTCAAAAATTCTCATAATAATTCTCTTATTTGACCTTTAGTTATATTGTTACTATTCGAATAAAGGTCTTCTCCATCTTGCCTATACATATATTCTCTCAATAGCACCAAAAATAAAGTCAAACCCCAAGACATTTTTTGTTTTTTAGATAATGATATATGATTAGAATCTTCATCTAATTCCTCTATATAAGCAAAACCATTCTGTTCATCACGCACAAGCTGATAATTCATTACAAAAAAATAAGATTCTAACTCTTTGAGATATTTTCATAAAACAGTCCAGTCTTGAGAAGTATCTGTACTTATTTCTTTATTTTTAAGAAATTTATTTACTAAATACCCCCATTCTCATACATTTCTCAATTCTATTTTGTCTAACATTGTTGATGTTTTTTTATTAAATTTATTTATTTTCTTTCTTTACAGTAGTATAATTCCAGCTTTCTACATTTTTTTCTTCTTCTGAAAAATTAAGTCATATCAAATATATTTCTTTAGATTCTGCTCTATATTTTTCTTCATATCATTTTTCTTGGATCTGTTCCAATGCTTCTTTTCATGTTTTTTCTACTTTTAGTTCTACTATATATGTATTTCCTACATATTGCATGGTAAAGTCTATCCTTCCTCTATTTGTAAAATCTTCTGCTATAAAATCTACCCCACTTCATGTTAGAAAACTATATAATACTGAACTATAAAATCACTCATATTTACTTATTTCGTTCTTTACATAATTTGCATAAGGTATTCCTGCAAATATTGATTTTATCACTTCTATCAATCATTCTATATCTCCTTCTTTCAAAACTCTATCTAGTTTATCTATTTTCTCAAAATTTTTATGATTATCTTTGAATCCAAAATAATCTGATATTAGATAATCATTTAAACTTTGTCTTACCTCATAATTTGGTATTCATAATGTATATTTTAATTTTCATCCTAATATAGTTTTTTTATCTTTTATAGTCAGATATCCTGTCTGAAACATCAATGTAATCAACTCTATATTCTCTATCTCAAATGCATCCATCATCTTTTCTGTCCCTGTTATATTTTCAAAATTTATAGTTGGATAACTATTTTTTTCTAATAATCTTATAAGAAAACTTGGAGTTGCTGATCTAAACCAATAATTGTTATACTCTTTATTATTTCCAAAGAAATTTAATAATCAAAATGGATTATATACTTTTTCTTCTTCTGTTCTACAATTAAAATTATAACCATTGTACCATTTTTTCAATTCTTTCCTATCTACTCATTCTAAATATCATTCTGGTCCAAAATTATTTTCTATTTCTTCCTCTGTCATACCACATATAGTTGCATAATCTAAATCAAATGTTATATCTTTTATTTGATTTAATCCTGAAAATAAACTTACCTGAGAAAATTTTGAAACTCATGTTATAAATACAAATCTAAGATATTCATCTGCATTTTTCAAAACGCTATAAAATGATTTCAATTCTTCTCTTATATCTACTGCCAATTCTGTTTCATGTATTCTATCCAATATAGGCTTATCATATTCATCTATAATTACTGCGACTTGTTTTCATGTTTTCTTGTATATTTTTTCTATTAATTCTTCAAATCTTGCTTGTATAGATTTTTCTTCTAATTTAATTTCATTATCTCTTGCATTTTTATTTATAATACTTTCTAACTGTCATTTCAAATATTCTTTATCTTCTACAATACCTGTTCCAAACATAATATGTATCACAGGATTTTTCTCTTCCCAATTCCATTTATCTTCTATATATAATCCTTTAAAGTATTGTTTTTCTCCTTTAAATAAAGACTTCAATGTAGAACAAAATAATGATTTACCAAATCTCCTAGGGCGAGATAAAAATATAACTGATTTTTCAGCTTCTGTTAACATACGATATATATGCTCTGTCTTGTCTACATATAATACATTTCCACTTTCTCTTATTACAGAAAATGTTTGTTTTCATATTGGTAATATTTTTCTCATTATTTTTTTATAAGAAAATAAACTATTGGAATTATACAGAATTTTATATTTATTTCAATTACTTTTTATAAAAAAACTACCCCCTCAACTTCAAAGGAACCATACTCTTTATTTCCATAGGAACTATTTTTCCTATATTCTCATCTTCAAAATCTTTTGTTTCTATATTTCTCATGTCTACTGTATGTCCTATATAAGTATCTCATTTCTTATGAGTAATCATCACATCCATAGTAGTTCCAACTACTTTAGTATTGTTTTTTGTACTAATCTCTGCCAATACATCATTCAAAACTCTCCGTCTACGAGACTTCTCTTCTGCTGGAACATCATCTTCTAAATTTTTATCTGCCTTAGTCCCTGGACGAGATGAATATATTCCAGTATATACCATATCAAACTCTGCATATTTTATCAAATCGAGACTGGTTTGGAAGTCTGCTTCTGTCTCACCTGGGAATCCCACTATCATATCAGTTGTGATAGAAATTGGTCTTTTCAGAGCCTTTATCTTATCTATGAATTCCTTGTACTCTTCGATAGTATATCACCTATTCATAGCCTTCAATATCTTGTTGGATCCAGACTGCACTGGAGCATGTATATGAGGGCACAGATTCTCTTCTGTCTCATGCAAAGCTAGGATTTCGTCACTATAATAAGTAGGATACGGAGAAGTATAACGCAACCACTTCACTGCCTTTATTTTCAAAATCTTTTTCACTATTTCATCAAATTTTGGATGTTTGTTTACAATCTGACCCAATAATGTGATTTCTATATATCATTTATTCACCCAATGCTCTATTTCATCAACGATTTCCTCCACTGTTCTATAAACTTCCAAGCCCCTTGCAAAAGGTACTATACAATAACTACAAAACTGATTACATCCACTACCTACTGGTACAAATGCGGCTTTCACCCTATTGTCGTCTACTTGGTTAGATACTGACGGATATAATTGACTATAATGCTGTATATCTTGTATATCTTTTTCATCTACTTTATAACCTATATAAGTTATAATTTTAGGTATAAAATGTAAATCATCTATACGAAAAAGTAGCTCCAAGTTTGGCAATTTCTTTTGGAATGTTTTGAATAAAGGATTGAAAGCATCATTTATCACATCGTTTATATTAGATTCATTGATATCTTCTAAATTACCTATAAAATTACCTTTTGGCGCATCTACCTTAGGATGAAATTTTTTCTTTACCTTATTATTCAATTTCAAATTATGCTGTACCATACAACCTGTAATCCAGATTTTTTTATCTTTTGGTATATTTCTAAGTCTACCTGCTATCTTATCTTCTGCCTTTTGTTTCACGGAACATGTATGAAAAACTATAATATCAGCTTCTTCGATAGTTTTTACTTTTTCCCATCAGATGTTTTTTAGGACTGTGGAAATTCTAGCTGCATCAGCGTAGTTCATTTGGCAACCGAAGATTAGTATGTGGAATTTCATATTCAATTACAATATTATAAAGTTTTTTCGTTAGTTATTTTGAACTTTTTATAATAACTTTTAATGTGGAAAAATCAAAGGGAAAGGACGAAAAGATTATTATATATATATATCTAAAAAATGGCATTTTAAAAAATCCTAATAACTATCATATTTTTCTATTCTTCTGGAAAGTTAAGTTCTTCAGTTTCATACAATACTTTTACTTTATTTTTAGATTCTAATTTCTTTTCAAATGGTATTTGAGGAGAAATATTAATAGTTTTTAACTCTTTTAATATTTCTTCAAGCATTAGATTGGTTTCTTCTTGTAAATGAACTCTTTTATTGATTTTCCAATACCAACAAAATAACTCCCTTAAAATAAGAAAGAATAAAATAATAAACACTATGGAAAGCAAACCTATCCACAAACCTGGCATAATAATATCTTTCATTTTTGTAATAAATTTAAATAATAAAATAATTTACTATTACCTACTGCCCACAACTAGCTCCACCTCCAGAACTCCCTGTATCTATAACATCCCTACTCTCACAACCCTCTATCTCCTCATTATACTTACAAAACTCCACCTTTATCTTATTCGCATCTATCCCACTAAATTCATACCTATTATTTGCCATCCAAGTAGGAGAAGCTCCTATCTTCAATTCCTGTCCTATCTTAATATCCTCTGCCAACAATTTCCCTCACTCTCATCCAGTCACACAAGTATTAATTTCTTCCACATCAGCTTCTATTGATTCCAAAGCAATAGAAGAATCATCATTAACTTGTCCATAGTTATTTGCATTTTCATATCTTACTTGCATATAATCTATCAATTTCTGTGTACCATAATATTCTTGTACACATAATTGACGAATATTCTCTTCTGATTCTGGCACACCATGAAGAGATTGAAAATCTTCTGCTCTGTATCCATCTCCTATTTTAGTAGCTATATAATGAATTCCTAATTCAATATTATTATCCAAAGATTCCTGCAAAAGAGGTATTTGTTTCATCGCTATCTCTCAGAAAGGACAATAAGACATAATAAACACATCAAGTTGACCCTTCTTTTCTTCTCTGCATTGAGCTTCAGAACTACAAGACGTATCCTCACAGTCTATTTGACCATTATTGTTATCATCTATCTTATTGTCACATATTTCTCAAATTGGATTCCAAGTACTAGGGAAAAAAGTAATCATATATGTATATTGTTTACTATCTAATTCTTCCAAATAATTAGCATTATCTAATTGATCTTTTAAAACTATTGGTAAATCTACACTAAGTATAGTAGGTAAGTTTCATCATACTTCTTTATAAATAGTTTTTCATTCTTCAGTAGTATAATCTATAGTGTTTACTATAAATCATAAATCAAAAGTTTGTTGTTTCAAATTTGTTGTCAAAGTTTCTATATCACATACCCATCATTCATTACATCTAGAATCATATAATATAGTAATAATATTACAAGTTTCATCATCTGCATCTATATTACCATCTCAATTATTGTCAATTTCATCATTACATAAGTTCTCTGCTCCTGGTATCCAAGCTCCAAGAACTAAATAGAAATTATCTCACATCTTTTGCAAATAATTTTCTACCCCTGGATAAGTTTTTATTAAAAAATTAGCAAATTCTTTACTAAAAGATAATATAGGACTTCCTGACAAATTTTCTTTGAATATACCCCATTTTTCCTCAGTAAGTGAAACTATAGATATATCTGCTTTTTTTCATCATAGTAATTGCTGTCCTACAATATTATCGATATAAGTTTTTGTACATATTTCTTCTATACAATTATCATCTACATAAGCTACAATACCTTCTTCAGATATACCATTATCAACATCAGTATTCCCGGTAAGGTCATAAATAATCAAGCCGACCTTAGCCTCTATATAATCCAAAATATGACCCAACATAATATATGTCTTGTTAGAACTTCCTTCTATCTTCTCCCTAACTAAAGGAATTTTACTATATAGTTTAGATAACTTCTTCAAATTATCTGACATTTCTTCTATCTTCCCATCTACATATTTGATAGTAGAATCAGAATTAATTTTCTTTTCAGAGACAATCAATTGTGCTGACAGATAGTCTTTATCTTCTAGGTTATCTGTATAGGCTGCGAAGGTAATATTAGAGAATATTAGTGTAAATATAATTGTAAATATAAAAAGTAATTTTTTCATGAAAGTTATGTATTTAGATTATAAAATAATCAGTTTTTTGATGTTTTAATTTAAAAAACTTATCGTTAATGATAAGCTTTCTTTGGGAAAAATCAAGTTAATAGATTATTTTCTTAATTTTCAATTCAAATATATTATTTTTTTTGATTATTTACTTATATTTCATTTATAATCTCATAACTAAGATTCAAGTTTCATACAAATGCAAATCCATCCACCTGTTTCACTCATTCTTCCTTTAATTTTTTTGCAGTTTCATTCAAAGTAGAACCTGAACCAACAAAATCATCTATAAGAAATATTTTTTTATATTTTCAAATATTCTTATCATCTACAAATATTGTATTTTTTGCATTTTGTATCCTTTGATTCCTAGTTTTCAAAGATTTTTGAGGAATAGCTATTTCATTTGGATAATATTTTATAACATTGACAAAAGGCTTACCAAAAGGCTTTAGTTTATCTTCTAATATTTTCAAAAGCTGGTTTTTCCTATCTATACTCCAAGGAACTATAGCAATAGCATCATATTTTTCTTTTTTGATAATACACTCCAGCTTATATATAATTTCATCCAAACTTTCAAAAATTAATTTTTTATTTTGTGATTGCTTACCATAAAAAGTTATTTCAGCAAGTTTTCACCTACCAAATTCCATCCGTTTATATTGATCAGCATAACAAATATTATCCAAATAAACTTTTTTAAAATCTTTCCCAAAAGCATGACTTGCATCCAAAAGTCCACATTCATCCTGTAAATTTACTATATATTTGTGTATTTCAATATAAGAATCTATTTTTGATTGCAAATCCATATTCCTCTCTACACACCATTTTTTGATTCCATCTAATCAGTTCAAAGTCTTTCCATCTGGAGATAACTTAAAAAAAATATCATCCAATAATTTTTTATCCTGAAAATTTAAGATAAAATCTTCTTCAATAAGTTTATTAAACTTTATTTCTTCATTATCAACATGTGTTTTAAAATACTTAACATGAGTTCCTTTTCATGTTTTTTTTAATTTTCATTGTTTAAGCAGTTCTTTTATATATTTATGAACAATTGTTCTACTCTTTCCAAGTTTATTAGAAATTTTACCAGCTCACAATTTTTCTCATCAATCAAAAATATCTAAAATTTGCTGCAATGATTCAAAACGATAGGTCATAACTAATATAATACAATATGTAAATACTCTATTGTAAACACTTTACAATAAACTGTTTTCAGTAAACTATTTATAGTATAATGTTTTTTATTAAAAAAGCAAATAAAACTTTAATATATTAGATATTAGTTAATATCTAAATTCTAACTCATTCTACTTAAATAAATCATCAAATTTTCCCAAATAAGGAGTTGCTCCATACCTATTTTCCATATAATTTTTTGACAAAACGACATCTTTCCTTTGTTTAAATTCTAATAAAGAATACAAAGAACTTTCTTGTTTTTTATTCTTTTCTACAAACCAAATTTGATCTCTTCTAAATAAATCTAAATCTAATAGTGTAGTATCATGAGTATTGAAAATAAACTGATAATTACCTAAATCACCTGTAGAATTATGAAATACTTTTATAAGTTTTTTCAAAAGCATAGAATGTATACTTCTATCTATCTCATCTATAAATAATATTTTTCCATTTTTCATAATATCATATATAGAACCTGCAAGATTAAATATTTGCTGAGTTCCGACTGACTCACTTTCCTTAGCAAAAAATTCTTCTCCTGACTTTTCTCCTGCCTCATTATAAATTTCATGAACAAATCCAGTAGTACCCATCTTCAAATTCTCTATTTCATCGAAATTTACATTAGCTACTTTTTTTCTCATATCCTCTTTTACATTTTCTGGTAAATCAGAGAACTTCACATCTTTTTGTTCATGCTTCACATCTTTAATCCCAAAATCACTATCTTTCAGTAAATTTATCAAGAAAAACTTAAATTTAGTATCTCTATTTAACATATTCATAGTATCAGTATCACCATTTATATTGAAAAATACATGTATATTCAAAAAATAAGCATGTATCTTCTTTGCCTCTTCCACATTTCTATCTGCCAAAAAAGATAATGTAAGACTATTTTCTCTTATATCTTCCTTCCACTTCTCAGCCTTTTTCATATAAGTTCCATTTATTTCTATTTCCTGATAATCTCTTTTTATAAGAACCGTAGGTTTAGCAGAATAATAAGCAATCAAATTCTCAGACACTACTTCTTTATTATTCAAAGAAAAATTATAAGTATACCTAGTATTATCCAAGATAAATTTTAACTCAAAAAACGCAGGTTTTTTCCTAGAAACAACATTAAGCCTAAAAGGTTCAACACCCCTTATAAGATCATTTGGAATTGTTGTATGAGAATTAACCACAAAATTTCTCATAAATGTCATAGCTTTCAAAATATTAGACTTCCCACTTGCATTAGCTCCATATATAGCGACAGTTTTCAATATTCTATATTTATCATCAGAAAAACTAACATAATTATTTTTATGTTCTTCTTCTTTTTTCTTAGAACCTGTAAGCAAACTAAGACTCTGTTTCTCCCTAAAAGATAAAAAATTCTCAAAATTAAATTCAACTATCATTTGCGTTTTATTATCATTAAAATAAATTTGGTAAACTTATTGTAATGATTTATCTAGAAAAAAGCAAGCTATTTTTGTATTTTTTGTGATTTTTCCGTAAATTATGTAAAAATAATCTATTTTAGGTGGGAAAGAGGTTGGTTTTTTGAGACAACATCTGAGACAACCACGGGGCAAACCCGTGGCAGGCTTCATTCCCGGCATTTTCTTCCGTCATATTCCCATTTTTTATTTCTTTCACCTTTTCAATTAATGCCATTATATTGCGATGCCGAGAACGGTTAGATACAAAGAGACAACTACAGCCTTTCCCTTGGGAAAGAGGCTAAATACAGAAAGAATACAGAACGAATACAGAACAGCTCCAGCCTGCTCCGCAGAGGAGCAGAAGCTGAAATACGAACTCCCAAACCACGCAGTCCTGCGTGGCTAACAGATGAAATAAGTTAAGAATTCTGTAGTTTATATTTTTCAGGGATAAAAACTATATATATTAAATTTGCATTATTAAAAACCCCTTCCACCGTTGCAAATTTTTCTATACTCTATCCCGGCCGAAGGTGAAAAATATAGCGGAAGAATTCTTAACTTATTGAATCAATTGAATCCGCGATATCCAACACCTCAACCAACATCCCCAAAGTCCTAGCAACCAACAAAGCTTGCGACTTGGTATGCCCTTTTTCCAACAAATAATCAAAAGTTACCGTTCCATCATCCTGTATATTTGTCTTGAAATGAACAGCCTCAGCTATCTCAGGATGATTATTTACAAAATCGTCTATAAATTGATGGTTATGATGTGAAATATCTATATAAAGTCACCTTTGTATAAGTTCTACAACTGTAGCGTATGTCATAGGAGTCTGATAACTAGGTGGTATAGTTGACCACATTTCATCGAAAAATCAAACTTTCACTCCATTATTTGGTCATATTTTTTCAAGTATTTCTTTCCGAACTACTACTTCTGTACCTCAGGCACTTAGATTCAAATCTTGACGAGCCTTGATACGATCTATCCAAAGAAGCTGTGATACTATAGGACAAGTCATACTTTCAGCTGGAGCATATCATATACTATTTGCAAAAGCTATAGGCCATATACTTTGTTTCAAACTTTTGGTTTTTCCTGACATATTTGCTCCTGTTTTGATTACCGCCCTATTGTTTTTTCCAAAATGGAAATTATTTTTCACTTGATCTTCTGGTTTTTCATTTGGATTGTATGGTTTTTCCATAACTATTTCTCCAGTTTCGTTGAAATCTACCTTACAAAGATTGTTTTCTTTTATCATCTCAGAAATATCTAGGATAGTATGGAAACTAAATAAATCCTTTCTTATTTTCTCTAAAGAATTCATTCCAAAATTTAAATCTATCTTACTTCTTTCATAATCTTTTATTCCTACATTCTCATTATAACTTTTTTCTATCAACTTCATTACATCTTCTCCAGATTTTATATTTGGTAATATAATAGATAGTATATTATCAAAATAATTTGCAAACTGATGAGTATATATAGAGTCTACTTCTCTTAATTTAGTAGTAAAATTCGTAAGATTAGATTCTTCCTTCAATAATGCATGCATAGCACAAACAAATCTTATAGAATCATCAAATAGGAAATCATAGCCTAATATAGACTCCTTTTCTTCTTCTAAGAATTCTTTCAAAATATTCATATCTATCTCAAAAAGGTTTGCAGGTTTAGCTTTTGCTTTGGTATATTCATACAACTTCTTACTCATTTCTTTGTAAACCACATCCATTATATCTCTCATAGCATCTTTTTTATCATCTGCTTTATAGTCAACCAATTCTAGTATTTCAGCTATCAATTTTTGCTTTTTCGCAAAAAGAACTTCTTCTTCTTTTTTCAAAACTGCATTTTCATTTTGTCTTTCTTCTCTTTCTGATTGCGGCTCTCATCCTTTTTTTTCTTTTTCTCTTCATTCTTGTTTTAATTCTCGAATTTTTACATGAATTGCATGTATTTCTTTATTCAATTTATCTACATCTTTGTCTATTAGCTTGATTTTTTCCAACAATTCTAACTGAGAAGATAAAAACTCATCTGGGTCTCCGCCTAAAATAGCATCATTCATCTTAATAACTGCCAAAAATATATTGAAAGCTCTCATAAAATTTCTATCTTTCAAACTTTGTCTTTCTATCTCACTATAAACTCCATCTAACAAGTATATATTGAATCCTTCTACATGCTCTCTAATAGTATATAGAGAATTGGAAATATAAAACAACAAACCTGCTAATTTATTCATAGCGCCCTTCAATTCCTTTGAATCCACCTTCATCAATTCTTCAAAAAGTTTTTGTATTTCAAACATCTCTTTAGAGTTTTTGGAAGCAGCATTACGAATAAAATTCCCTATATCACCATGGTCTCAGTTTATCTTCAATCAAGATACATGAAATCGTCTCAATTCATTATCATCACTAACCACTGTCATCAATTCATCATAATCTGGCTTTTGTTCAGGTTTATATCCTCATTTTGAGTCATTATAAGTCCTTTGCTCCCTATCGTAATGATCTAAACTATATCTATATTTCAATACTGGAGTTTCTTTTTCCTTATCTGTCCTCCAATCATGCTCTTTTTTATAAAAAACCTTTATCTCATCGCCATAGGGCATCAAAGACATCAAACTTCCCGACTCCTTTTTCATTTTCTCTCTTTCTTCTGGAGTATATTCTATAAGTTTAGGAACATTTATTTCTGGAATTTTAGCTTTTGCTATATCATTTGACATATATCTACTTGCAATATCATGTATATTTTCAGGTAAACCCAAAGTTTGGGCAGCCTCCAAAATATGAGCTTCTCCTACTCATCTCTCCAATGTATGTTGGAAATCAACTGTACCATCTTCATTCAAAGCTGTTTTCAAATGATAGACTTCAAAATCTGAATTATCTTGGATATATTTTACAAATTCTTCATTGTGTGTAGCTAGTATTATTTTGATATCTTTTCCTTTCATATAGGTCAATAGAGCCTTAAGTAACAAAGCTTGATCTTCTGGGGATGTAGTACTACCCCACTCATCTAGAAATAAGAAAGTTTTTCCAGTTTTGTTAGATTTTTCTATTCATTCCAATATATTGGTAATATCCTCTCCAAATGCACTAAGCCCTTTTCCCGAATCAGTCAAAGCTCTATCAATACTGATAAATCTATGGAAAATATGAACATTAGCTTGGGAAGCAGGGGCATATCCTATAGATTGGGCGCATATATGAAGCTGTTGATTCAACTCTCACTGAAAACTTTTCCCAGACATAATATCTCCTACCAAAGTATTGCAGTAAACATCATCCATACTATCGTTTAGAACTTGAATTCTATTTGGTTTATCTCGTCCTTTTATAACTTTCTTTCTCTTGAATTGCCAAGCTTGTTGGAAATTTATAGGCTGATTTTCATCCAAAGTAACTTTTGCATATCAATCTTCATCTAATTTTCTAGTTATAGAAAAAAGCGCTCACAATTGATTCAATATTTCATATATTTTTTCCGCTTGAGCAAACAATTTATCAATTTCCTCTTGTTTATTATTTAGATACAAATCTATGAAATACTCTACTGAAGGCAAATGAATATCATTATAAATTTTTTGTAATTGAATTTTTAAATCCTGTATAATAGAATTCTCAAGTCAAGATAATTCTTGTATAAAAATATCTATTTTTTTAAATTTACTTTTCATATCTAATAAATACCATAAATCATCAGTATTTCATATATATTTTCTATCTTCTTCACGAGTTAGTTCTTTTCATTTAGCAGTCAACTCCTTTACTTTTGCTATATTTTTTGAACTAAGTTTTCCAGTCTCTTTTAATATTGTAATTCTTCTTTTACCTCTTCTTTCCTCTCTTTCAGCTTCTTTTTTTTCATCTCTATCTACTCACCACAAATATTCCAAAACCCACCTAAAACCATCGCTATCATTTTTTAGCTCCCGCATTTTTTCCAAATCAAAACTATCAGACAACAAAAAAGAAAATAATTGTTGACGGATAAGTATTTCTTCTTTATTTGTAGAGGGATTTGCTATGATTTTTCTTAGAATAGTATCTTCATCTCCATTTGCATGAAAATTAATCTTTTCATCTCGTTCTAAAGATGTTCTATTTTTGGATAAAGATATAACTTCTGCTTGAGAATCTGTATTTGTAAACACTTTCATGGTATGTCATGTTCCATTGATAATATCAATAATCTCTGTAGATTTATTTTCTTGTTGTTCTAATCATAATTCTTTCATTTGTTCAGCTATAGATTCTCTCATTTTTTACAATAAAATAATTTAAAACATTAAAAATCAATATAACTATTTTATCATATATGTAAATAGATATAAAGTAAAATAATTTAAAATATTATTGACAAATACAAAAAAAGCATTTATTTTCTAAAAATAGAATGTATTATAAATAATAAGAAAAAATAGAAAATTAGAAAAAATTAACGCCTACTACCATCCCCGCTATCCTTACAAATGTCTCAAAAATAGGGAAAACTATAGTTTGTATAAAATAACCTAATATATTACCTGGCATAAATATCAAAATCAAAAGTCATATACTAAAATACATCATATGTTTTTCCATAAAATAACCATATTCAGGCTTCAAGAATTTTATAATTCTATATCCATCTAACGGAGGTATAGGAATCATATTGAAAACTGCCAATGCTATATTGATAAATATAAACATCTGAAAAAAAGTAGATAATATTTCTGTAACCATTCCAAATTTAACAAATATAGCCATTGTGAAACTTCCTATCAAAGCCATAATTATATTAGACGCAGGACCTGCCAACGATACTAATAATTCATCTCTCAAAGGATTTTTATAATTAGCAGGATTTACCTGTACTGGTCTACCCCAGCCAAAATGGATAATAAATATAGCAAGAAACCCTATAGGATCTATATGAACCATAGGATTAGGAGTAAGTCTTCATTGCATTTCTGGTAAATTATCTCATAGTTTATGACTCATCAAAGCATGCGCATATTCATGCATACTTATAGATATCACAAATATCACAGCTAAAATAAATATAGTTTGCACATCCATTCAAAATATTTTTTAAATTTCTAATTATTAAATAATATCTTCACATATGAAATATACATATTCCTAGTATTTTTTCAAGAAGGAATAAAAAAAAGATGACTCCTATTGAATATAGAAATCATCTCTTATCTTTAAAATCTTAATTTAACTTTTTAATTTTCACTCCACTATATGGGTTTCACTTCATTTATACCTCTTTTTTAGATATTTTTACAAATTATAATCATAACTTAATAATAAGATCATGAATTAGTATAATGTTTTGCAGAAACAAAAGTCCGATTAGAAAAATCTCCTGTTGTATTTGCATAACAAACAAAACCATACGATTCACCTTTTGAGAGAGCTGATTGATCTACATAAGATACATTTGTATAACCTCCATCCGTTGCTAAAGCTTTACATTCTTCAAGCTTCGTTACGTTAATTGTACCAAGGAGATCAGGTCCATAAAAATCATTTATGTTTGTACTTACTAATGACCATGTTCATTCTCCTGAAATATTATTCCACAATCCATTACAATCTTCATCTATATCTAAAGTAGCCGTAGCGCTTCAAGCTACAGATGAACAAGTTAAATTTTGAAGAAATATTCCCATTGTTACTGAATCACTTGTTCTAACTAATCTAACCTCAACCGAAGTCCAATCTCCATTCCATCCATCTCATGGTAAAGTCATTCCCATATTTGATATATTTGTATCACAAGGTAATCCTGCTGTAGGTATCTCAGTCCAAGTTATTCCATCTTTCAAATATTGTATCTTACAACTATTTCCATTTCCAGTTCATGCTGTCCATGAAAAACTGAATCAATTTGTCCCAGATGTATGAGATAAAGATAGATTTGTTGGTGGAGTCAATGGCAAATTATTACAATCACTTCCCCAATATTCATTTGTACAACTATATCAACATTCTAGACTATCTTGTACATAAGATTGATTTTCACTAGATGGATTATTTGTATACTCTATTTGTCCACTAGTATTTACTGGTTTTGTAGATTCATTACAAGTTGATGTAACGGTAGGTTCACTAGATGGTGTATTATCTACCTCTATTCCTGAAACTCACAACAATCCAGTTACACTTTCTGTATTCACTTCTTCTACCACCATCCCTGATAAACTAGTTGTTATAGCAGATACAAATACAGCTCCTCATATATCTGCAGCTGGACCACTCCATAATACTGCTAATGGAGTAGTTACTTCTGCCGACATATCTCTATATTGGGTAACCGTTCCTAAGCTTTCCACTAAATTTTTTGTTTGTCCATCCATTACAAAACTTTGATCTACTGCCAAATTTACACTCACGCCTTCCATTCCAGCTGCTGTTACTATCGCTGGTAGATAAAATGCTATATAATTTGCTCATGTCTCAAATAAGTATATTCCTGGTGTGAAATTTCATCTTACTTTATTTATTCTCACTCATGCTGCTACACTTTCCACCAAGGCTGTAGTCTGACTTCCATCTTCCAATTCTGTTGCTATCTGATATTTCTTTCCATTTTCTGTACGACTATATGTATAGTATCCGTTTGTTGATGGATTTAGTGGTGCTTTTTGCATATTATCCAATTCACTTACTACTCCACTTCCAAATACTCATTGAGTGAAAAAAGTTACTCCATCCCATTGCGTTAGTCATTCATTATCTGGATGCGGTACCAATCCTGTACTATTATCCAAATCATTCATCCATATCATTAGAGATTTTGAGATGGTTTCTATATCAGCTACCTTTCTACTATCTCTACTTTTTCCTAACCATTTTGTCAGCATCATAAATGCTGCTACTGCTAATACTGCTATTATCGCTATTACGATAATTAGCTCTACTAATGTAAATCCTTATTTCTTCAGTAAATTTTTCAGCTGTGCTGATCCCGCTTTAATTGATGATGATTTTTTCATTTTGATTAATTTCATATATATTAAAATTATTATTATCGTTATAATCTACATTCTAATAATAAAGAGCATCTGTATACTCATAATGAAGAGCTTCTGTAAAATCTGATCCGACAATATCGGAAGCAATATCAGTACAATTTGTAGTATTTCAATAACAATAATAAGGAGTTAAACCACCATAATACAATGCTGTAAAATGATCATATCATTCTCAAGTCGCCCAAGTTTTACAATCTGTAATACTAGTTCAACCTGCTGTTTGTGATCATCATCAACCACAAAACAATCCATAATCGTATGTAGGATCTGATTCTATAAAAATCCAACCGCCTATAGAATCATCCCACTCTCCATCACAATTTTCATCTATATTTAATGTAGAAGTCGAACTTCAAACTATAGAAGAACAAGTTAAATTTTGAGTGAATGTTCCCATAAGACTTGAATCACTTGTTCTTATTACTCTAACAGAAACAGAATTCCAATCTCCATTCCATCCATCTCATGGTAGAGTCACTGATTGAATCGAAACATCAGTATCACAATTATATGTAGTTTCACTTATATTCGTCCAAATTGTTCCATCTTTTAGATATTGTAATTTACAACTTGCTCCATTATCTGCTCCCGCTGTCCAAGAAAAAGTAAATGTTTTATATCATGATATATGTGTCAATGAAAGATTAGTTGGGGAACTAATTGGTTCATCATTACAATCACTTCCTGTATATCATCCTGTACAACTATATCAACATTCTAGACTATCTTGTACATAAGATTGATTTTCACTAGATGGATTATTTGTATACTCTATTTGTCCACTAGTATTTACTGGTTTTGTAGATTCATTACAAGTTGATGTAACGGTAGGTTCACTAGATGGTGTATTATCTACCTCTATTCCTGAAACTCACAACAATCCAGTTACACTTTCTGTATTCACTTCTTCTACCACCATCCCTGATAAACTAGTTGTTATAGCAGATACAAATACAGCTCCTCATATATCTGCAGCTGGACCACTCCATAATACTGCTAATGGAGTAGTTACTTCTGCCGACATATCTCTATATTGGGTAACCGTTCCTAAGCTTTCCACTAAATTTTTTGTTTGTCCATCCATTACAAAACTTTGATCTACTGCCAAATTTACACTCACGCCTTCCATTCCAGCTGCTGTTACTATCGCTGGTAGATAAAATGCTATATAATTTGCTCATGTCTCAAATAAGTATATTCCTGGTGTGAAATTTCATCTTACTTTATTTATTCTCACTCATGCTGCTACACTTTCCACCAAGGCTGTAGTCTGACTTCCATCTTCCAATTCTGTTGCTATCTGATATTTCTTTCCATTTTCTGTACGACTATATGTATAGTATCCGTTTGTTGATGGATTTAGTGGTGCTTTTTGCATATTATCCAATTCACTTACTACTCCACTTCCAAATACTCATTGAGTGAAAAAAGTTACTCCATCCCATTGCGTTAGTCATTCATTATCTGGATGGGGTACCAATCCTGTACTATTATCCAAATCATTCATCCATATCATTAGAGATTTTGAGATGGTTTCTATATCCGCTACCTTTCTACTATCTCTAGATTTTCCTAACCATTTTGTCAGCATCATAAATGCTGCTACTGCTAATACTGCTATTATAGCAATCACGATAATTAGCTCTACTAATGTAAATCCTTGTTTCTTCAGTAAATTTTTCATTTTTTTTCACATTTTTATTGTTTTCATATATTAAAAAATATAAGTTTTTTAAACTTTAGAAAATAAATTTTTGTCTATAACTTTATCAACTTATTATTTACAACTTTGTGTTGATTTGTTTTTTTAAATTTATTTTAGAAAGTCTTTATAAGAAAAATCATAAAGATTCAAGGCAGAATTAATATAAAAATATAGTACATTTTTTGTACTTTATAAAAAAAGTATATTCATAAATTCTCAGAAAATTATTTTAGATTCAAAGGACTACATTCCTCTACTTCATAACCTTCTCTCTCAATTATAGACTTCATATTAGCAATCCTAGAAATAGTAGTTGGATGATCTGACATTATCTCCATCGCATTTGAAGATAATGAATTCATTTTTTCAAAAAACTCTATAGCACATCCTACATGTCACATCCTATAATTCAAAAAACTCAATCCATATTCATCTGATACATTTTCAATATGTTTATCATAACTATAACTTACTATATTTCACACCCCTTGGACGTCAGAAGCATTTCCTACTATTAGATTAAGTGCAACTGAAAAAGGAATTTGAGTAGCCACTCTTCTCAATACATCTCTATTTTCTATATGAGCCATTTCATGTCATATCACAAACAATAGCTCATTTTCAGTATCTATCATATCCAAGAAACTTGTAGTAATATACATATTAGCTCCCAAAGAAGCAAAAGCATTCGGCTCTGCTTCATTTACTACATAAACATTATAAGAAACATCTCATACCAAATTTCTTACTTGTTCAGTAAGTGGTTCGTTTATAGAGTCAAAAGCAAGCATTTCACTAAACATCTGTTTTTCTTTTTCCAAAGATACAGTCGTAACAACTATATTAGCTATCTGTAAGAATATTATATATATGATAGCTAATAATCATAATAAATATATCAAAAATTTAGCTCATTTTCCTAAATGAGAACCTTTTTCTAGATTATAATTTTCTGCTCCAGTTGTATTAACATACCCTACATTATTTGTTACTATTCATGCATCTATCATACTATTTCTATCTACCTGTACAGCCGTACCATAAGCTAAAACTTCCACAGCTCATACACTTTTATTAGAATTTTGGGAAATACTTGATGTTTCTATTCTAAGATTTACTATAGCATTAGCTCACAACTTATAAGCTTTTTCTTTTACCTTCAAAATAGCTTCTCTTCTAGCTCTATCTATCAATGTCTCATATACAAATAATCTACCTCAGAAAATATTAATCAATCAAGAAACAAACTTTTTGAAATAATCTATTGCAACGACTACACTACCTGTAAGAAGCCCTGATTTATCTACAGACAACTTAGCAAGATCCATTTCATTCAATATAAAAATATCTTCATATTTTTTCTCTCTTTCTCTTATTGATTCATAATGCTTCTTTTCTTTATTCTTACCTATGAAATATCATAGTATAAGCAATATTACAATTACAATTAAATTCATTATTTTTTTATTAGTAATCAGTAAATATTTTTACTTCGTTATTTTTTAGAGAAGAGATTTCTCCACTAGAATTTAACTTCTTCTATTAGATAGGTCGAAATGACAATCTATTTATTGTTTATATTTATAAATAAATAGCAAACATTTATCAGTAAATAGTCTAACTTCGTTATTTTTTAGAGAAGAGATTTCTCCACTAGAATTTATTTTTTTCTATTAGATAGGTCGAAATGACAATCTATTTTCGGAAGAAACTTAATTCACCTTAACAGCTGTTCCATATACATATATCTCAGCAGCGCCACTTGCTATAGATGAAGTAGAAAATCTTACATTCAATATAGCGTTGGCTCCCCTACTTTCTGCAAAATTTACCATCCTAGATAAAGCTTCTTTTCTAGATTCTTCAAGAAGTTCTGTATATCACTTCAATTCTCATCAGAAAAAATTTTTGAAACTCGCAGCGATATCTCTACCGAAATGCTTACTTCTCACACTACTACCACTTACTAACCCAAAATGTTCTGTAACGTCTTTTCCCGGTACATACTCTAAATTTGTAATTATCATATTTTATATTTAATGAATAAATTTTATAATCATTTATTTAGATATTTAATTCTCTATTCTCATAGTATAACAACTACAATATAGAACAATCCAGCACTAAATTAGTTTAATATTTTATATAATTACCTTGTTATATCCTTTTTCACTGTATTCTTTTTTTACAGTTCCTCTTTTCCTATTTTAAGGAAAGATATTCTTTCTGTTCTACTATCTTCCAATTAGGATCTTTTTCTTGTAATAGCGCTAAAACTCATTTGAAATGTCATTTACCATACATAATATATATCTTATTATGATCTGGACTAGACAATTTTTCTGCTATTACTTTATTTCTTTCTTGCAATATCACATCTATCACATCTTCCATACCAAGCCCTTTTGTTATCATATCAGATGTATAGTCATTTTTCAACATAAAGCTTATCATAGATTTATTTATTATCCTCAATAATCACATCTGTCTATCATTCAATGTATTTATTCTTTCTGTCAATAAACTACTAATATCTATAACCCCCTCGCCATTCTCGCTTACCTGTATTTCACCATTTTTCTCTTCATATTTATCTATCACATATGAAAGGTGCACATCAGCGTTCACAGCATTCTCTCCTGCCGCATCGATATACCGACGATTATCTTGCATAACCAATCCATATATTTTAGACATATTATCATATAATTCATGATCAAAGTTGAATTTCATAATAGTATCAAACTTTTCAGAACTCTTCTCATCATCTAATCATTTCACTCCTTCATAATATAATACATATCCATCATCCAAATAACCCATCATAGTATCAAAAACATCATCATAATATTTTTCACTCCCTATGTGCATCATAGATTGAAAATGTACCGTTTTGGTTCAATTCGTAATAGTGTATAGAGGCATAGTCAATGGTTTCATCTCCAAGTGATAATAGCAAAAAGCCGAAAACACCGACACAAGAAGAATCATAAAAGAAGCAAACCTATAACCTATATAATATAATCCTTGTTCAAAACCTAAATGTTCTTTTTTTCTAAGTTTTTTCCATCCTAAATAAATAGCATAAAAAAACAAGATATACAAATCTAGAAAAATCCATGTCATAAATGTCTCCATAGCATCTCATTCTGTATAATACCATACAGCATAAAGGAAAACTCATAGCATTCCTATTATAAAAGCTTTTTTAATTTTTCATATAGGGAATTTATTGTAGGCTTTTGGAATATTTGGATTTTCTAAATCATCAAGTTCCTGTTGTTGTTTTTTATTTAACTCATCTGCAATTTCTTGCTCTTCTTGTATAGACTTATTTCCTATAGTATCCATCTCCATTTTTTTGTATTTTTTTATTATTAAAATTTAATCAATGAGAAAAGTATAATAATTTAATATAGTTTTTCAAGTAAATAATCACTTCTTGAGTCACTAAAGTAATTAATAATGTTTTTTTGATTATAATTCTTTACTAAATCTTAGTTAAAATCATTTAGAGTTCATATATACAAGAACTATAGTTGTAGCTAATAATTAGCTATGAAATAAGCTCTATCAGGCAAAGATATCTACTGGACTTATTAGACCATGCAGTAGTGCAGGACTAGCCCCGAAATATTAGAAAGTCAAATTAAACTTCTTTGTAGTTCTAAAAGCTTCAAAATCCTATATAATAAAAAAACTCTCTAAATAAATTAGAGAGTTTTTTAGCTAAGAAAATTTAATATTTAATTATGGTGTATATTTACAAGTAATAGAACTAGCTCATCCATGTTCTACACATCCAAAATCTCTTTTTTGTCGAGCTCCTGTTGGAGTACCTGATCAAGTCGCATCAAATCGAACCCGGTAAGGACCACATAGATTTTGTGTTGCTCGTGCTATTTTAGAACCAGCTCTTTGATATTGATTACAATAATGATCTCCACTATCTATCCATAAAGCATTTGCTGTACTAGCTCATAATGGAGCCCGATATCATATCCGAACTTTAGGATTACTTTGAGTTTTGTAACATACCCCATTAGACCAACTCCATCCACTTGCACAAGTTCTACAAGCTCCATTCCGCCGAACATATCCAGAATTACAAGCCCGACTACAACTATTTACTCCATTTCCATCTGCACTATAGTAAGAGTTTGCCGGCTTTCGGTTACTACATCGATATCTACTATTATTTCTTGTAGGAGAATAAAGTCCATGTCCTACCCGTGCACATGCACTTCCAGTCCGATATAAATCAGTTCGACATCACCGATTACAACTATTTCCTCCATTTCCATCTGTTGTATAGGTAGTATAAGTAGGTTTTCGATTAGAACAAGCATATCTTGTATTGTTTTTCGTAGGTGAATAATATGCTGTTCCTACAGCTGCACAACTACTTCCATTCCGATATAAATCTGTTCGACATCACCGACTACAACTATTTCCTCCATTTCCATCTGTACTATATGTTGAATAACTTGGTTTTCGATTACTACAAGTATATCTTGTGTTGTTACTATTAGGTGAATAGTAAGCTGTTCCTACAGCTGCACAACTACTTCCATTCCGATAAAGATCAGTTTGACATCACCAACTACAAGAATTTGTTCCATTTCCATCACTTGTATAGTTAGATGAACTTGGTTTATTTGTACAAGCTACTCTACTTAAACTTCCATTTGCTGAATAGTATGAAGTTCACACTGCTAAACAACTACTTCCATTACTATAATAATCTGTAGTACAAGAAGTAGGTACACATGAATTCCAACTATTTCCATTCCATGTTTGACTTCATGCTCCATTTGCTATAGTACATGTTCTTGTATCAGATACACAAGTTGTTCCAGTATTTTCTGTATGATAACTTGTTTTACATTTGTATCTACAATCATCTGTTGTTCCACTTGTATTATAGTTTGCTGTCTTACTTGGGGTCCATATACTTCCATTCCAAACTTGTCCATATGTATTACTACTATTCCATCAAGAATTGGCCGGTAAAATACCTCCACATGTTACTGTCTTTGTATCTGCTATACAAGCGTTTCCATTCCATGCATAGTTTGTTTTACATCTATATCTACAATCGTTTGTACTTGTTGTTGTACTATAATTTACTGTCTTTGTTGGTGTCCGTATACTTCCATTCCGTAATTGACTATATGTATTGCTACTATTCCGTTCTGAATTTGCTGGAATTGTTCCACTACATGTTACTGTTCTTGTATTTGCTACACATGCACTTCCACTCCATGTATAGTTTGTTTTACATCTATATCTACAATCATTTGTACTTGTTGTTGTACTATAATTTACAGTCTTTGTCGGTGTCCGTATGCTTCCATTCCATAATTGACTATATGTATTGCTACTATTCCGTTCTGAATTTGCTGGTATTGTTCCGCTACATGTTACCGTTTTTGTATTTGCTACACACGCACTTCCACTCCATGTATAGTTTGTTTTACATCTATATCTACAATCATTTGTACTTGTTGTTGTACTATAATTTACTGTCTTTGTCGGTGTCCGTATGCTTCCATTCCATAATTGACTATATGTATTGCTACTATTCCGTTCTGAATTTGCTGGTATTGTTCCGCTACATGTTATTGTTCTTGTATTTGCTATACACGCACTTCCACTCCATGTATAGTTTGTTTTACATCTATATCTACAATCATTTGTACTTGTTGTTGTACTATAATTTGCAGTCTTTGTCGGTGTCCAGATACTTCCATTCCATAATTGACTATATGTATTGCTACTATTCCGTTCTGAATTTGCTACTATATTTCATCCACATGTTACCGTCTTTGTATTTGCTACGCATATTTCTCATACTAAAGATGTATTGATGGGGCAATCAATTAAAATAGTTAATGTTATACTCACGCCATTAACTTGAATTCAATTATAATACATTACTGGAACCATGATAATCCTATATTCTTTTCAAGAAGTTAATCAGGTAAATGTATGCGAAAGATTAATTCACTTATTAGTCCGAGGTCAATTATCTGTTATATTTTTAAGATAATACCTTTGTGTTCATGTAACTTCATCCCAAACAAAGCTTAAACTAGTATCCGTTTTTGTAGATAGTCTAAAGTTAGAATTTCCATCTAATTTTACACAATCGACTCAATTCCAATAATACCTGCTACTATTACTAATACTACTTGTATCACAAACAAAATTACATTCAGATGCAATAAGATTATGAGTGTAATCTTTACTAACAGGTAACCAACTTGTTCCATTCCATGTTTGAGTATAAGTTGTCCCTGTTGTATTTATCTTATTTGTTGAGATTGTTCATCAACAGGTTGTTAGTCTTGTATCTACTTCACAAATACTTCCATTCCATGTATAATTCGTTTTACATCTATATCTACAATCGTTTGTACTTGTTGTTATACTATAATTCGCCGTCTTACTTGGAGCCCATATACTTCCATCCCATGTTTGTCCATATGTATTACTACTATTCCATTCTGAATTTGCTACTATAGCTCATCCACATGTTACCGTCTTTCCATCTGCTATACAAGCATCTCCAGATTCACTATAATTTGTATTACAACTTACTACTGTACATGTTCACCAACTAGCTCATCACCAAGTTTGCGTTCATACTCCATTTGTTATACTACATGCTCTTGTATCTGATACACATGTTGTGCCACTATTTTCTGTATGATAACTTGTATTACATTTGTATCTACAATCATCTGTTGTTCCACTTGTATTATAGTTTGCTGTCTTACTTGGGGTCCATATACTTCCATTCCAACTCTGTCCGTATGTATTGCTTGTATTCCATTCAGAATTTGCTGGTAAAGTACCTGCACATGTCACAGTTCTTCCATCTGCTTCACAACTATCACCATCCCATGTATAATTTTCTTTACAATCAAAATCACATATCACTTGATCTTCTCACCGACTTGTTGTTACTCACCATATACTTCAATCCCATGTCTGTGTATATGTTGAAGCTGTTGTTGCTATTGCATTTGATACTCCACTTCATCCACATGTTACTATTTTAGTGTCTGAAATACAAGTAACTCCACTATCTTCTGTATGATATCCTGTTTTACAACTATATCTACAATCATCTATACTTGTTGTTATACTGTAATTTGATGTCTTACTTGGTACCCATATACTTCCATCCCATGTTTGTCCATATGTATCACTACTATTCCATTCTGAATTTGCTGGTAAAGTTCCTCCACAAGTTTCTGTTCTCCCATCTGCTTCACAACTATCACCATCCCATGTATAATTTGCATTACAATTGAAATCACATGTTGTTTGATCTTCTCACCAACTTGTTGTCGGTGTCCAGATTGTTCCGTTCCATGTTTGTGTATATGTTACTGCAGTACTTGCAGCTGCATTTGCTACTATACTTCATCCACAATTTACTATTTTAGTGTCTGAAATACAAGTAACGCCACTGTCTTCTGTGTGATAATCTGTACTACATTTATATCTACAATCATCTGTACTTGTTGTTATACTGTGATTTACTGTCTTACTTGGTGTCCAAATGCTTCCATCCCATATTTGTCCATATGTATCACTACTATTCCATTCTGAATTTGCTGGTATTGTTCCTCCACAAGTTTCTGTTCTCCCATCTGCTTCACAACTATCACCATCCCATGTATAATTTGCATTACAATTGAAATCACATGTTGTTTGATCTTCTCACCAACTTGTTGTTGGCGTCCAGATTATTCCGTTCCATGTTTGTGTATATGTTATCGCTGTACTTGCAGCTGCATTAGATACTATACTTCATCCACATGTTACAGCTTTTGTATTTGCATCACAACTACTTCCATTCCATGTATAATTCTCTTTACATCTATATCTACAATCATCTATACTTGGATTTTCATCATAATTTGCACTTTTGTTTGGTAACCATACACTTCCATTCCACGTTTGAATATAATCATCACTTGTATTCCATCCTTCATTTGCTTCTATACTTCATCCACATGTAGTACTTTTACTATCAGCAGAACAGTTATTTCCAATAACTGTATAGTTTTCATCACAACTCACTAAATCTGGTCCTGTTTCACTTTCATTATATGTTCCATCATTACATGTTACATTCAATGTATATTCGTACGTTCCATTATTTTCTTCTATTTCTATTGTAGGAACCGCATTTTCTTCATGATCTAATTGTATTACATCGTATATATGCCCTACACTATACTCATATGTACTATCAGCAGGACAATTTTCTGGTGTTCCTTTTGCACATGTTAAATTAGTATAACTTCCATCTAAACTTCAGTTATAACACTTTCTTGATTCTAATCTATCTGTACAGGCATAAGTTGCATCCCATATTATATTAGCTTCTGAATATGCATTTATACTATCTCCATGAGCTACAGCAGTTCCATCTAAACTACAATCTACTGCTCCTTCCATACTACAAGTTTGGAAATCTGGTCATTCTGAAAGTGTTCCATCATCACACACAATCTACTTACTGGTTCACATGTACTATCAAAAGATACCGTTGCTCCTATATATGTATTAATACTATATCCGTGAGCTATCAACGTTCCATCTAAATCACAATGGTCATATTGTATTGGTACTAAATCTATAGTAGTATTACTTTCTACTATATTGATAGCCGCTGAATCTCATTCTATATTTCATCATGTGAGACCAAATACTTCCTTTGCTTTTTTTATAATAAGATCGTTAGGTGTTCCATCTTCTATTGCTAGATTTACTAGTAACGCTTCTTCTCACAATAGAGAATCATCTATCATAAGATTTGTGTTTACTCAATCTGTATCTATAATATTTCCACTATATACCAATAATGAAGCTGTACTTAATATATATGTAACATTTCCTGTACTATAAGTCACATATCAATCATAACTTCCATCTATATCTGAACTTAATTTTCATATATCTTCTTCTGTGAATCTTCTTTGTATAGCATAAGTATTATTCAACAATGCAGTTTCTCATCCTCTTTCCAAAAGTGCTCATACTTGATACTCTTGTTTATCCAATGTAATTGCATAACTAAAATGTGAGTTATCGCTAGGATCTACTGGTGATTTAACTAGAGAATCTATTTTTTTTATTACATCATCTCATAAATACCCAATATACCACATCTCTGTACCTTCAGTATCCACAACTGATTCTTTTTCATCAGGATCTGGATAGTGTCACAATTCTATATAACCTATCTCCAAGGCAGTTTTGATAGTACTTAAATCTGCTAATCTTCTACTATCTCTAGAACCTGCTAACCATTTAGTAAGAATCATAAATGCAGCTACTGATAATATACTTATAATTGATATTACAATAATAAGCTCTACAAGAGTAAATCCTTGTTTTTTCAAAAAAGTTTTAATTTTTTTAGGCATTGTTTAAATTTTTATATATTTAATTAAATTAATATTAACTAATAATTAGAAAGTTTTTAACTTAAATTTTTTTAATAGAATTTTTTAATAGAATTGTTATTATAATACATAAAAAAATCTAGAATTCAAGTTTTTTTAATAGAATTATTATTATAATAAATAATTTACTTGTCTTATTAAGTAACTAAAGCATATTTTAATTGTTTTTTCAAATTTCTTTTTTTAATTTAAAAGCTCTGGGGAAACCCCAGAGCCAAAAAGTTAAATTATTGATTTATCTGTCGAATAAAGTTCTCTACCTTATCTCTTACGAAGATAAAATTGAAATAACAAATAATAACTGTAAGCAGAAATACAAATGCTATAACTAAATCTACAGAAGATAAAAAGAAACCATAAAAGCCAAAGAAAGTTGTTCTTGTATGAGCCCCTATTCCAAGTCGCCATGTTTTCATAGCATTTGGAGTAAGTACCCAATCTTTTTCTTCCATTTGTAAGTAAGTTTTGACAGTAGATATCTCCATTACTAAGAAGACATTAAACATCCAAGATACTCCCAAAACCAAAGAATGTAGTCTTTCTGAAATACTTATAAGACCAAAATAATTACCTGTCAGTAATAGAAGAAAAGCAATAAACACCCCTATAAATAAAGTTACCAGAATAGGAGGGAAAACAGGAACTTCTCTCCAAGCACTCATTACCTGTGCCTCAGCTCTAGAAGATAAACTCAAACGTTTTATCATCTCAATTTCATATTCATCAAGCTTTCTATCCATAATCTCCTCCCCTCTCTTAGAGTAAGTTAACTTAGTAAATTTTCATAGCTTATAAAATTATCTGCAGAATTTTATATATATATATTATAATAAGAATATCAATAGAAAATAATATTTTTTCTGAAAATAATTACTATTTATCAAACAAAAGAATGAAACACTATAGCTAAAATAAAATTATACTTTACATTTTTATAATTTATTATACTTTTTTAAAAGGAATTTTTGTTATCCTTATAATCAAGCGGAAAATTAAAAACTAAAGAAAAAAAGTCACATTTCCTATTGCATTTTTTTCTAAAATAGATACTAAATATAGTGTCGCCTAAGAAATTACACCACAAGATATAGTGTTAGAATAATTCTCATTTATATTTAATTTTATCCTGAAATATGCTGAAATTTTACTGATTAGAGTATACAAACGAAGACCATCCGAATAAATATTCATTGGTTTTGTATACTAAATGATGTAATCTAAGATGCTTTGGATGTCATAATAGAAAGTTGGCATGATGGGATTATGATGATAGTGAAAACATCAGTTGTAATACCTGTGAGAATCAAATTAATCATGTAAATGTAGAAGATCATTTCAATGAGCTTACAGAGGAAGAGATTAGAATGGCTCTTTCAAGTGGATTATTAGATATGATAATATTCTGTGGATGAGAGTTTTTGGTAAACAGTGTGAAGCAAATCAAAGAAACCATTGATTTCGTAAGAAGTATAGATTCTAGTTTATTGATTAGAATAGATACAAACGGTTCTTTTCCTGAAAAGATGAAAGAACTTGTAGAGGAATGATATGTAGATGGATTTGCTATAGATATCAAATGACCTTATTGGAATAGTCAATATCACGATAAAATAAGTGATGTAATGTGATTACCTCAAAAAGCGGCAGAAAGTTTATTCCCTAGAATGATAGATAGTTTGGAAATATCTAAAAAACTGGAATTTACTATATACAGAACTGTTCTCTATCCTATGATAGAAGACAATAATTATTTTGAAATAATCAAGGAATACACGAAATCCAAACTAAACAAACCTCATTATTTCAACGAGTTTACTGTCATATAATACAACAGTACATTCCTAATTCAGACTTATATTAAGATTCAAATATACACTTATTATTATTACTTCTTTATAAAAAGATATATTTTATTGTACGCTAAAATAGTGTATAGTTCAGTAGTTTGTTTTATAATATTATACAATAATTTAATATGCCCATAACTTGAGAAACATATAAACACTACAAGTGAAAACTATACAAGGTAAGAGGAATAGCTAAACATAGTGAAACGCTAGAAGATATGGTAGTATATGAATGTTTATATGAAAACCCAGATGGACAAATATGGGTAAGACCTTTTGAGATGTGGAATGAAACAGTAGTAATAGATTGAGTAGAAATGAAAAGGTTTCAGTTAGTAACTGGTTAATTATTCTTTTAGACAACAGGTTGAGAAACACCTAGACCGGTCTTGGAATTAATATTTTGAGTTCAAAGACCAATCTAGCAAAATTTGAAATTATTATTTAACTAACTTTGTACTAAAAACAATTAGTCTTTAGTCTTTACTAATTACTAATTTAATTAAAGCTTTTAACCCCTTAAGTCATATATATTTAATGTCACAGAATAAATACTTCGATTTGATCGATGGATACATCCAAAGGGATGACAACAGTAGAAACAACGCTAACTTAGTTTATAGTCTTCCGACTTTGAACAGTATATTAGCTGGTGCAACTACAAAAGATTTTTGGTTAGATAGAGTTTATAAGGAACATGAAGGAGTTTCTGCTAGAGATTTACATGATGAAGGTTGGCTATACCTACATAATATGAGCATCCTATGACCATATTGTGCTGGATTTAGTGCAAAAGACTTGGCTACTTTGGGATTGAACTCAAACGCGTCAAATAATATTGCAACTAGACCTCCAAAATATTATAGATCATTACTTGACCAATGTGCTAACTTTATAGCTGTAGTATCACAAGAAATCCACGGAGCTTGTGCTATAAACGATTTGACAGCAATAGTAGGTAGTTATGTTTGGTATCAAGAAGAAGTATTGGGAAAACCTGTAGCATACCATGATTTGGTAAATGCTTATGAAAGTTTCATATATGCTGTAAATACACCGTTTAGAGCTGGTAATAGTCCGTTTACAAATATTACTATGAACTTTGATTGGGATCCACATTTACAAGATGAATACGTAGTAATAGGTGGTGATATCGCTGAAAAGAAATATAAAGATGTAGATAAAAAGTATCTAGCTATGTCAAACAAAGCTATAATAGATGCGATGAAAATAGGTGATGCAAAAGGTAAACCATTTACTTTCCCACTTATGACTATCAATGTATACAATGAATTTGATTGGGATAATACTACATTAAATTACTTGTTAGAACATATGGATAAATGGGGAGGATGTTATTTTGAAAACTATCAATCTAAACCATTTGAAAACGAAGAATTCAAAAAATTGAATAAATATATAGAACCTAGAGATGCTACAAGTCAAAGAAGTTTCTGTTGTAGATTTAGAGTAAATTTCGATGATATAATCAATGCTTCAGGTGGTAGTTCTTTCAGATCTAATGCTGGTGTAGGTGGTGTAGCTGTATTCAATATCAATTTGAATAGAATAGCTTACCTTTCTATGCAAGATGGAACTTGGAATAGAGAATTCTTCTATGAAAAACTAGACTTTATGATGGAAGCTACTCAAGAATTTGCTCAAAAAAGAAGAAAATTTATAGAAGCTCATAAAGATTTATACCCATATTTCTTCTTCTATAACAAATCATTGGATACTTTCTTCAATGTATTATCTATAGTAGGATGAGAAGAGGCTATAGTAAACTTATGATATGAAAAAGGATTGAAATCAAAAGAATGAAGAACTATCGCTCATGAAATTGCTACTCATATAGTAGAAAAAATAGATATGATGATGGCTAGAGATAAGGCTCCTGTTTCTTTGGAATACGCTCCAAGTGAAAACGGTGCTCCTACTTTGGCTAAAAAAGATGTAGCTTTCTTAGAAAGTTTGAAACATGAAGGAAAATCAGTTGTATTCCCAAATGAAACTTTCACAAATCACGGAGATATCTATGTTCAATGAACAGGAAAAGATATATATTTGACTTCAGGTTTCCAACCATCTTATTCTGAAAAGAATATCTGAGCTCAAATACAAATAAGTGGAGAATT
>Ga0208901_1000236_pt1 | contig 34504 bp, 31 predicted proteins | sample AntAceMetag02UKF_FD_184764 | JGI IMG/M metagenome (GOLD analysis project Ga0208901, IMG submission 184764) | Saline lake microbial communities from Ace Lake, Antarctica - Antarctic Ace Lake Metagenome 02UKF (SPAdes) (version 2) | ecosystem: Environmental > Aquatic > Non-marine Saline and...
TTGTAGCATTTTTCATTGTCCGGAACCGACAACTTGATCAAATTCTGTTAAAAACAGTATATTGCTAAATCTCATGGCCTACACACCCGCTTTCAAACTACAATGAGACTTGCTTCGGGAGTCGCTGGCTTCTTTTTGTTTTTACCGAACTACAAAAGCAAGCGACAGGAGTACTGCCATCTCAATACACAGAGCTTGGTAACCTCGTTGCCATCGATGAATCTCTTATTGATTGATGCTGTTCTTTCCATGCACTGGGCTGACTATCGAACAAATTCTAAAAAAGAAAAATTACATTTTGGCCTTGACCTGGACCGTGGTATTCCACACAAACTGTTTTTAACTGAAGGCAAAGGGGCCGAAAGACCCTTTGTCAGCAAAATTATTGAACCTGGCCAGACTGCCGTATTGGATCGTGGATACCAAGCACATCACTTGTTTGACCAATAGCAGCTTGATGGTTGTCATTTTGTTTGCCGTATTAAAGAATCCCCTCACAAGAACATCCTTGAAGAATACCCTGTACTTGGAGACCCTCATGTTTTCTTCGACGCCAAGGTGCTGCTGGGTACTCCCAATGCTAACCAGACCAAAGAACAGTCCGACTCGTTGGGTATATCGTTGAGGGCAATAAATACTGGGTCGCCACGGATCGTTACGATTTGTCTGCTGAGCTGGTTGTATTGGTGTACAAACTTCGCTGGGATGTGGAAAGTTTTTTTGCATGGTGGAAGCGGCACCTCAATGTATATCATCTATTTGCCAGGAGTGAGAATGGCCTGATGGTCCAAATCCTTTCCGGGCTGATTACTTATCTACTATTGACTATCTATTGCCATGAGCAACATGGTGAAACTGTTTCGATACGCCGTGTACGGGAACTTCGAACCTTGATCCGAAATGAAGCATTGCTGCAAGCTGCAGAACAAGCGGTCGCACCGAAAGAAAAACGAAAACCGAGGCAAAGGTACCGCAAACGACTAAAACGTTCGTATGCAAATTCCTAACCAAACATTACTGCATATTTAGATTTTTTGCAACAGAACCGACTCGACCACGTCAGAGGCGGTTTCCGCTGCACTGGCCCGCGGATAAACAGTAATGAGGATTGCAGAAAAAATGAGGTTGCCCCCCCCCAATAAAAGCGGAACGGCATGTTGTTAGAAATGTTTCAGGCATATAATTTTTCCTCTTTTATTTACAGCTGCGAACGATAATCCAGTATCCTCTAGCTACGGATCATGTCCCTCGTCCGTTCGGCAATCGTACCTTTCAGTTTATTACAAGCAAATAGAGTGCCAAAATACCGCAATGCCTTTTTTTGCCCAGCGAAATGGCTCTAAATATTTAAAATAATAAAAAAATTGAATTGGATTGTTTAAAATAAATCTCAATAATAATAAGAAGAGATAAGCATGCAGGTCGACTGCCGTCTGAGTGACCGCCGTCGGATTGACCGCCGTCGGATTGTGCAGGCTGAGTTATAACCGTCTGTCAAGTCGTCTATCAACCAATCTATCAAGTAGAGTTTTTGATAGACGGTTACCACGACTTTTGCCGATCCCCCCTCTGAAATCCTTGTGAGAAAGAGGGGAAAACAAAATACCCGGATTTTCATGTCTGACATGACAATTGCTCAACATACCAGAATGGAACGGATTTCCCTGATCGGCCCGACTCGCCAAACATGGCAAACGTGGTGGAAGGGGGAACGTCTGTCGACTCTAACTAAAACGTTGAACAATGTGGAGAAAGGGTGGCTTAATGACCAGCTAGGAAAATCGATCTGAAGGAGCTGTCGAACCAAAAAAAGGAAGGACTATTAGATGACAACTATCTTGTCCGGTTCAACAGGGCTATAATCCTGACACAAAACGACTCCAACCAAAGGAGGTTTTTAGTGTCAGGCAAACCCATTAATTCAGAACAGGTCAAGATATACATGGAAGCACGAGCTAACAGCACAACCCAGAAGAAAGCGTCAGTCCAGTCAGGGATATCTGAAAGATCAGGTCGGCGTATAGAAAAAGGGGAATTACAGCCAACAGGCAGGAAGAAGCGAAACTGGAGAACCCGTAAAGATCCGTTCAGTAATGTGTGGGACAGTGAAATAGTTCCGTTGTTAAAAAACAATCTGACCTCACTCCTGTTACTCTCTTTGAACGCCTCCAAAAGGATCATCCCGGTGAATACCCTGATAGTAAACTTCGAACGTTTCAACGTAAAATTCGTAAGTGGAAAGCATTACACAGCTCAGACAAGGAAGTGATGTTTCGTCAGCATCAGGTTATCGGGCGTATGGGGATTTCAGATTTCACAAAAATCAAGAACTTTGACATAAGTATTGCCGGGGTAATTTTCTATCACCTCTTATATCGTTTTCGCCTTGCCTTCAGTGGCTGGTGTTCAGTGAAGGTTGTTCATGGTGGTGAATCCTTTAGCGCATTCTCTGAAGGCCTTCAGGGTGCGCTGCGACGTCTTGGTGGCAGTCCCCATGAGCATAGAAGTGATAGTCTCTCTGCAGCGTTCAAGAATCTGAAGAAAGATGCCGTGGAAGATGTAACATCACGCTACCAGGAGATGTGTAAATATTATGGGATGACGGCAAGTCGCAATAATCGTGGTAAAGGGCACGAAAATGGAAGCATTGAATCTCCACATGGACATTTGAAAAAGTGTATTCACCAGGCTCTGCTACTGCGAGGATCCAATGATTTTGTGACAGTTGCAGCGTATGAAGAATTTCTTTCAGAGATTGTTGCAACAATTAACAGAAACAAAAAGGACAAAATCCAAGAGGAGATGAGATATCTGCAACTACTGCCTGTGCATCGAACAGCAGATTATATCGAGAAGGTTGTTCGGGTAAGCACATCAAGCATCATACGGGTAAATAGCGTACTTTATACTGTACCGTCTCGTCTGATAGGGGCATCATTACGGGTATATATCTATGATAACAGACTGGATGTTTATATTGGTTCAACGTATACAGAAACTCTGCAAAGAATTTTCTGTCGTTCCGATGGGCGCCGCGTAAGACAGGTCAATTACCATCATGTGATAACAAGCCTTGAACGAAAACCTCAGGCTTTCAGATACTCACAATTACGTGATGACCTTCTGCCTACCCAACCTATAAAGTCATATGGAAGTGGGTTGACAGGGAACAGGAAACTCGCAAGGTCTGCAAAACCATGGTTGGTATTCTGGCTCTGGCACATAAAAAGAATGGCTCTTGTTAAAATCGAGTGGGTAGAAAACACCTTCTCTTAAAGATGGTGTTAGTTATGTCTTCTGTAAAAATATCTATTGCATTGACTTGACGGTATTTTTACATGAGACACTGTTTTTCCTGTTTCGGGTTACTCTTGAAAGGGGGGCTTTTACCCACTCAAATTTCAAAAGAGCCATTTTTTTATATCTTTATTTGTTGTTTTATCAATACGATTTTTTTCGCTAGTAATTAATTTAACAAGTTGGCGGCTACGATTAAGCCATAATTCGAGTTGTCTAAATTCATCACTTTTTGCGATTAAAACTGTAAGCTTTCCCTTAGGGTACAGATCCTCTCCAAAACTTTTAATCACATAGCTATCAATAGGGTCATTTTTTGCTAAAAAACCCATTGCTTCAGCATATCTGCGAACTTTTAATGCATTGGCTAAAACAACACGGTATGATTTTTTTTGAAGAAAAACTATTACATCTTTCTCATAACCACCAGTAGGCTCTAAGACAACAATGCTCTCTGCTGGAGGAGGCAAAACATCCAGTAACTTCCTAAAACCACTGATAGAGTTAGAGAAAGAAGCATTCTTGTTGTGAATACCTAAACAAATATCAATCTTGGTTTTGGCAATGTCAATTCCAATAAATTCAATATTTCCTTTTTCAGAAGACTGTGTCATACTTATTAACCTTTGTAGTAGAAGTGGGTTTGTTATCTTTTGGAAGTCATACTTGTATTCGGAATCACTGGATACTTTCAGTGTTCTAAGCAACTATTCGACTTTGTAAAAGGTACAGTGTGTTGATCATGCTATTCAACGATCTCTAATGGATCTTGTTACGATCGACCTAACACACTGTTTCTTGTCCAGAGTTGCAACTCTGGGCAAGAAAAACAAACTTTATTATTTTCCTATAAAAGATTAATAAACTTCAAAATTACAGTTGTTCATAGATGATTTATTAAATCGCTTCGCTCAATAAGTCATCATACAAGTTACTTATTTCCAAAGTTCGAAAAGCTCACGAATTCCTTTTTCCGCAAGATTCGTCATGGAGAAAAAGGAATCAGAGCTGAAAGGTTTACCTTCTGCCGTGGACTGGATTTCAATCCAGCGACCATCACCGCTCATAACAAAATTGGCATCAACCTCAGCTCTTGAATCTTCAGAGTAGTCAAGATCAAGAGAGGCCTCCCCATCTATAATACCAACGGATATTGCAGCGACCGGGAGTATTTTGGGCATTTCCGCAAGCTTGTCTTCGGATACAAGTTTTTGAAACGCGCGGCGCAGTGCCAGGGCACCACCGGTAATAGATGCGGTACGTGTTCCGCCATCGGCGTTTAAGACATCGCAATCCACACGCAGGGTACGTTCACCAATAGTGTTTAGATCAACCATCATTCGCAGGCTCCGTCCAATAAGACGTTGGATTTCGTAAGTCCTTCCTGATCGTCCACCGATTTCACGCCGATAGCGTGAGTCCGTTGCACAGGGAAGCATACCATATTCCGCTGTTATCCAGCCTTTTCCGGTTCCTTTTAAGAAGGGTGGAACCTTCTCTTCAATGCTTACTCCGCAGATCACATGGGTTCCTCCCATACGAATAAGAAGTGAAGCATCGGCTCCCGGTTGAAAATCCCAGACCAGTGAAACATCCCGCAAACTATCCAGTGCTCTATCTTGAAAACGACTCATATCTCTCTCTTATCTATTACTCGCTGACCTTTCCCTTCAAAACGTTCAAGGGTTTTTTCTTCAACAAGTTTTACAGCAACTCCTATACCAAGTTCTGAAACAAGTTGTTTGCGTATGGTATCTATTAATTCACGCTGTTTACTCATCTGATCGGAAAAGAGTGACTCTTTAACTTCTACCATAACCGTTGCCTTGTCCTGATGGTTCTCTCTCTCCACGACAATTCGGTAATGAGGTTCAGTCCCATCAATATCGAAAAGAACCGACTCAATCTGGGTTGGAAACACATTGACCCCTTTAATAATCAGCATATCATCGGTACGTCCAAGGATTCGGTGCATCCGCTTAAATGTCCGTCCACAGGGGCATGATTCCGGAAAAAATCGAGTCAGATCACGGGTCCGATAGCGAATCATGGGGAAAGCTTCCTTGGTAAGGGTTGTAATTACAAGCTCCCCTACTTCACCAGGTTCAACAGGCTCAAGTGTTTCAGGATCAAGGATTTCCACATAAAAATGATCTTCATTAATATGAAGACCGTTGCATTCGCTACATTCTCCGGCAACTCCAGGGCCCATAACCTCTGAAAGACCATAGTTATCCGTGGCCTGGATACCAAGCTTTGTATTGATCTCACGTCGCATGGCTTCAGACCAGGGCTCAGCCCCGAAAAGACCAAACTTCAAAGAAAGTCCGGCTGGATTAATCCCCATATCAAAAAGAACATCGGCAATATTTAAGGCATAGGATGGGGTGCAGACAAGAGCGGTTGTCTTGAAATCCTGCATAATCTGAATCTGACGTTTGGTATTTCCTGCAGAAATAGGAATAACAGATGCTCCAAGACGCTCTGCCCCATAATGGAGACCAAAACCACCGGTGAAGAGTCCATACCCGAAGGCAATCTGAATCACATCATCGGCGGTGAGTCCTGCTGCACACAACACACGGGCAACCAGATCAGACCAATTTTTAATATCATTCTTAGTATAGCCAACAACCGTTGCCTGCCCGGTTGTACCAGAAGAGGAATGAAGGCGAACCACCTCACGCAGAGGCACCGCAAACAGACCATAGGGATAACTGTCACGCAGATCCTGTTTATAGGTAAATGGCAGTTTTTGGATATCATCAAGCGAATTGAAGCTTTCATAATCAAGCTTCATCTCACTGAATTTCTGCCGGTAGAATGGTACATGGGTCCCCACTCTATAGAGGGTGGATTGGAGACGTTCAAGCTGAAGTTGCTCCAGCTCACCACGGTTCATACACTCTTTATCTTCTTGCCAGTACATAGTTTTTTTTATAATTGGATTTGTATGTTTAACTGCTAACAGCTATTTCTCACGACCAAGATATGCTCTTTGTACATCTTTATTAGCAAGGAGATCCTCGGCTGGCCCCTGAACAATAATCTTTCCGGTTTCCAACACATAGCCACGATCAGCAATACCAAGTGCTGCCTTTGCATTTTGTTCAACCAGTAGAACAGTATTTCCCTCATCCCGTAGGCGTTCAATAATCTGAAAAATCTCTTTTACTATAAGAGGAGCGAGTCCCGTGGATGGTTCATCCATCATTACCAATGAAGGCTTTGACATCAGAGCACGCCCCATTGCCAGCATTTGTTGTTCACCGCCTGACAGAGTCCCGGCCAGCTGTTTTTTACGATCACGAAGAATGGGAAAGAGCTCGTACTGATGTTCAAGCAGGTCTGCGAGCAGTTTTTTCCCCTGTTTCTGAATCACATGCCCCCCAAGAAGCAGATTTTCTTCGACACTCATGGTGGCAAAGACCTGTCTGCCTTCTGGTACCATTACGCAACCAAGTGCCGGAATTGCTGCGGCCTTTGTTTTAAGAATATTCGTTTCTTTAAACTGGGCTTCTCCAGAGTTTGCCTTCACAAGCCCAGCAATTGTTGAGAGCAGGGTTGTTTTCCCGGCGCCGTTAGCTCCAAGGATGGTGACAATTTCACCTGGATCAACATGCATGGAAATATTTTTGAGAACCTTAATCTTTCCATAGCCAGAAGCCAGGTTGCGAATTTTCAGCATATAATCACTCTTGCAAAGCTCGTAAAAAGGTCTAATTCGAGATGGCTAAGGAAAAAGCTTCATATGCGAGGCGCGTATTTTTATTTAATTTCGGCGTACTAGCGTACGTCGTAAATAAATAAAAGATAAAGCAACGAAGCAGATGAAGAGTTTTTACGACGCCATCACTCTTCGCCCAGGTATATTTTAATCACTTCCGGGTCCTGCTGGATATTCTTTGGACTATCTTCAGCAATCTTCTCACCAAAACAGAGTACCACTATCTCATCTGAAATATCCATAACAAGAGACATATCATGTTCAACCAGAAGCACTGTAATACCAAGGTCACGAATTTTTAAAATCAGCCGGCCAACCTCTGCTGTCTCATAGATATTCAGCCCCGCCGCAGGTTCATCCAGTAGCAGGAGTGAAGGCTCAAGTGCAAGCGCACGAGCAAGCTCAACAGCACGCTGCTGGCCAAAGGCAAGACTCGATGCATCGGTGTGGGCATACTCCTCGATTTCTAGCAAAGCAAGCAACTCAAGGGACTTCTCACGTATATCACGTTCCTCTTTCCAGGTCCATGGCATCCGGAACATGGAGGAGAGAAAACCGACGTTTGATTGGACATGACGGCCAACCATCACATTCTCAAGTGCCGTCATTCCACTAAACATTTTAATATTCTGAAATGTTCTCGCCATGCCAAGTGAAGCCACCTGGAAAGGCTTCTTCCCGTTCAACTTACGTCCCTGAAAAGATACCGTTCCTGAGGTTGCCGGAAAAGTCCCTGAAATCATATTGAACAGAGTTGTTTTACCAGCACCGTTTGGACCGATTACTGCCTTAATCTGGCCCGGTTCCACCTGAAAGGAAACATCATTTACAGCAAGGAGTCCGCCAAACCGTTTACTTAGCTGATTTAATTCCAAGAGTGCCATGGTTATTTTTCCTCCCTTTCGCTGTTCTGTTTATCGCGCTTTATAAACTGCTTTATTCGATGGCGGATATTCAAACTCAAAATTCCGTTGGGAGCAAAAAGCATAATCACAATTAAGATCAGACCAAAGACAGCATCGTCATAGGAACCAAAGACACCTCGAAGGGACAAAAAGTTAAGGATAATCCCCATCAGCAGGGTCCCCCACAAATGGGCCATACCACCGACGGCGACAATGGCAACATAACGGACAGACTTCATTACTCCCGCTTCTGATGGTCCTATCCCACCATTATAATGGGTAAGGAACACCCCTGCAATGGCGGCAAAAACAGCAGAGAGAACAAAGGTCTGCAATTTAAAACGGGAGGTGTTTACCCCCATGGCATCGGCTGCCTCATCGGAGCCATGAATACCCCGCAACGCTCTGCCAACTCGGGAGTCGATAAGATTAAGCAGAAGAACCATACCAATAAGAAGCAGGCCCCAGGCGATATAATAGTTGACTACCCGATCACTAAAATCACCACTCACAACAAGGCCTGGGAGTAAAACAAAGGCAGGAACCTCTGAAATACCATCGGCCTCACCAAAATATTCAAGGGCCAGTGCCACCCGGTAAATGATAATTCCAAATCCAAGAGTGGCCATCGCCAGATAATGCCCTTTGAGTTTCAGGACCGGAATACCAATAAAAACCGCAATAACAGCAGCAGTTGAAACAGCAACAGCACAGGCCGCCCAGGGAGTTACCACAAGCAGAGCCTCACCATACAGATCCTGGCCGGACATCAGCATTCCAGCCGAATCAAGCAGACGGACAAGAGCTGTATCTTTAAAGGCAAGAAGACTATGGGTTGTGAGGGCCGCAGAAAGATATCCACCGATGGCGAAAAAACCTGCATGTCCCAATGAAATCTGCCCCGCATAGCCCATAAGGACACATAAGCCGATAATAAGGAGCGAGTAGTAGGCCGACATGGTCATCTGGGTCAGATAATACATGGTGTCGGTGGCACTGGTCAGGAGATGAACCCCAATAACGAGTACAAGGAGCGGCAAAACGGAGAGTAGGTTTTTCATATTTCTAACACCGGTGATGAACGGTAAGCCGGTACGTTTCTTTGTACCCCTTTGAGGGGTGAAATTGCCATGTTACGATTAGCAACGTTTGATATTTACGTACTCTCATTTTTGTTATCGTATCGTTACAGATTTTATGGAATAAGGCACTAATACTCCGACAGTCCTGCGGCTTCTTTTGATCCAAACAGCCCCTGAGGACGAACAAAAAGAATAATCAAAAGAATAGAAATGGAAATAGCATCCTGAAATGCCAAAGGAACAACGGACACAGAAAAAGCTTCGATAATACCAAGGAGCAGGCCAGCTGCAACCGCGCCTCCAGAGCTGCCAAGCCCACCAAGGATAGCCACGGTGAAGCCCTTAATGGCAAGCCCTGTTCCCATATCATATTGGCTGTAGGTGATGGGAGACATAACGCAACCTGCAAATGCTCCGATGCCGGCACTTAAAACAAAAGAAAGGGTCACCATATTCTGGGTATTAATACCGCAAAGTGTGGCAGCCTTGCGATTAGAGGCACAAGCTCTCATCTCGCGGCCAACGGAGGTGGTCTTGAAAAAGATACCAAGTCCCAACACCATAAGCGCTGAAGCCGCAACAACCCACAGTACCTGCGGAGAAATTCTGGCACCAAATATCGGAATTGAAGTTATTTCATTCCCGACAAAATAGGGAAGCGAACGGATGGATTCCCCCCAGATATGAACGCCGACTTCGCGTGATAAAATGGAGATGCCTATCGTGATAATGATCATCCGCAGCACCGAAGGGGACTTCAACCAGCGGATAAAACAGATCTCAATAAGTGCTCCAATAAGCATGGTAATGAGAACAGCAACGAAGATGGCAACAGGAAGAGGCATATACGGCAGAAGACTGATGGCGATCATCCCACCAAACATCACAAACTCACCCTGGGCAAAATTGATTATCCCCGTGGTGTTGTAAATAATATTAAATCCAATGGCGACAATGGCGTAGATTGAGCCATAGGTCACACCGGCCATCAGATATTGGATAAAGAGTTCTGTAGTCATTAGAAACGGGTAAGCAATCCCAGACACAGCATCTTTGCACGATCCTCCCTACCCTCAAAGAAAAAGCTCTTGCGGGCAGGGAGGATCGTGTAAACCTACTGTATCTGGGACTGCTTACAAATTTAATATATTAAGTTTTCATAACAAGAAAAACCGGACTGGGAAATTGCTTCCAGTCCGGTCAATTCTACAATAGCACTAATACGGGATTATTTTCCCGTATAGGCAACAAACTTTCCATCTTTAACAGTCATCATCTGGAAAGCATCCATATCAAGACCATTATGGTCTTCAGCAGAGAAATTAAAAACACCACCAGTTCCGGCAAAGTTCTTCAGGTTCTCAATTGCGGCACGTACCTTGTCACGATCATTTCCGCCCTCAGCAATGGCTGCTGCGAGAATGGTTATGGCATCGTAACCATGGCCACCAAAGGTGGATGCAGGCTCGTTGTACTTCGCTTCATAATTTTTCTTATATGTCATAAGCAGTGCTTTTTGTGGATTATCATCGGCAAGAGTATCAGCAATCAGGAGACGTCCTGCAGGAAAGATAATTCCTTCGGCAGCAGCACCAGCTGCTTGTACATACTTGATATTTCCAAAACCATGACTCTGAAACAGAGGTACTTCCCAGCCAGCCTGACGCATATTTTTCGCAACGATAGCCTGAGCGGGAACGATGGACCAGTTAATAACTGCCTGTACATCTTTGTTAGCCTTAATCTTGGCAACTACAGCAGAGAGATCATTGGATTTTTTGTCATACACTTCAACTTCAACAATTTCGATACCAAACTCAGGAGCAATTTTTATGAGCTGTCCCTTACCCGCTTTTCCAAAACCGGTATTTCCGGCAAGTACTGCAATTTTGGAGATACCCAGTTTGTTCATCTCCATAAAGATCTTCTTTGCTGCAAAAGAATCTTTCTGTGGCGTTTTAAAGACATAGGATGCAACAGGATTCACGATAACCTCAGCAGCACCACAGGAAAGTAATGGAGTTTTTGCCTGTTCACAGATGTTCTTGATTTTCATGGTCTCGCCACTGGTGGAGGGCCCGATGATGGCAAGAACTTTATCTTCTTCGATCAGCTGTTTTGCAAAAGAGATCGCTTTTTCAGGACTTGCTGCAGAATCTTTAATAATAAGCTCAATCGTGTTTCCGTTGATTCCGCCTTTGGCATTGATCTCTTCAACCACCATCTCAAGGCTGCGAGCCTCCGGTCCGCCAAGGAAAGAAGCGCCACCGGTAACGGCAAGAATAGCGCCTACTTTAATATTTTCGGCAAAAGCCGGTGCCACCCAAAAAGTGATCGCAACAACCGCCACAAGAAATTTTGATGCAAATTTTTTCATCGTTTCCCCCCTTTCAAAATGTATCGAGATGGAACCTCTGTGGTTCCACCGGACTAGTATTCCAGACAAACTCCGGAATTTATAAAGCACAAATCTCCTTACCACTTAGAATCGTGTATCCCGTACGCTGCAAAGACTCAATGGCTTGATCCATATCATCAAAACGGAAAATAAGAACGGCATTTTCTCCGGTTTTATTTACAAAGGCATACATATATTCCACGTTCAGTTTTTCTTCTTCGATGGTTTTCAGGACACCCGCCAGACCTCCGGTCTTATCGGCAACTTCCACGGCAATAACATTTGTAATGCCCACGGTAAAACCACTGGATTTCAAAGTACTCTTGGCTTTTTCAACGTTATCAACGATAAGACGCAGAATACCAAAGTCTGCGGTATCAGCAACGGAGAGCGCCCGAATATTGATATTTTCTTCAGCCAGTTTAGCGGTAATCTCAGCCAGACGACCCGATTTATTCTCTAAAAATACTGCAATCTGTTCTACTCGCATATCAGATCCTCATAAAAGTATCGTATCTTTTCAGGTATCTCCACAAAACTTAATAGACACCTTGGGAGGTAACTATTCAGAAGTACTGCTGGATAGTTACAATTTTCTATTGTCAATAACCCGCTGGGCTTTTCCCTCACTGCGCTGAATAGTCTTAGGCTCCACCAGTCTTACCCGGCATGTCACACCTAACATATCCTTGATATCCATCTGAATACATTTGGTAAGATTCTCCAGAACCTTAATCTCATCGGAGAAGATATCTTCACTGACTTCAACCTCGACGGCCATGGTATCCATATTCCCTTCACGGTTCACCACAATCTGATAATGAGGTTCAACGCCTTCGGTTCCCATAAGCACATGCTCGATCTGGGATGGGAAGACATTGACGCCGCGAATAATCAACATATCATCGGTTCGGCCTGTCACCTTCTCCATACGAACCAGAGTTCGGCCACACGCACAGGTATCATACATCAACCTGGAAATATCCTTGGTACGATAACGGATAATGGGGAATGCTTCCTTGGTGAGTGTGGTAAAAACAAGTTCACCTTTTTCGCCAGGAGGCAGAACCTCTCCAGTATCGGGATCAATGATCTCAGGCAGGAAGTGATCTTCAAAAATATGCAGGCCTGTTTCACCTTCAAGACACTGCATGGCAACTCCGGGTCCCATAACTTCTGAGAGGCCATAGATATCCACGGCCTTGATATTTAATTTGCGTTCAACTTCATCACGCATGTTCTCACTCCAGGGCTCAGCCCCAAAGACACCAACACGTAAAGAAAGGGATTTTGGATCAACATCAAGAGATTCCATGGTTTCAGCAAGATTTAAAGCATAGGACGGTGTAGCAAGTAAAACAGTGGAATGAAAATCTTTCATAATGGTGATCTGGCGCTTGGTATTACCGCCGGATACCGGAATAACCGTGGCCCCAAGACGCTCAATCCCGTAATGGGCACCAAGCCCACCGGTAAAGAGTCCGTAGCCATAGGCATTATGGACCATATCTTTGGCGGTTGCCCCGGCAAGGGTAAGAGCACGTGCCATCAGACCCGACCAGGTCTCAATGTCCTTTTGGGTGTAGCCGACAACCGTTGGCTTCCCGGTGGTACCCGATGAAGCATGAACCCGAACCACCTGATCCATGGGCACAGTAAAAAGGCCAAAGGGGTAGTTGTCACGTAGATCCTCTTTAACGGTAAACGGCAGTTTGGCAAGATCAGCAAGAGACTGAATATCCTCAGGCTTTATTCCTGCCGCATCCATCTTCTCACGATATGGAGCAACCTTCTTATATACACGTGCCACCAGATGCTGAAGGCGTTTCAGCTGAATGGATTCCAGGCCGACTCGCGGCAGGGTTTCTATCTCCTCTTCCCAATATAAGGTCATGGCTAATTCCTGTTTATCTGTTCTAAGGTTTGTATCTGCTTAGGAGCTGGTCCGTGAATAGACATTTTGTTCAAAATCGAAGAGTTTGAACAAAATGGCATTTTCAGACAGCCTCCTAGGCGGTAATCTTTCTACCCGCTGCAAAAGCTTTCATGTTCACTTCACGGAAGCGCTCGGGGATTCTGGTATTGATGATATTTTCATACACCTCAACATCCATGGGCAAAAAGGCGGACATGGCGCCAACCATAACGATATTGGCAGCCTTTACTTCACCAGCATCACGAGCGATATCAAAGGCGTCAACCTTTACCACCTGGATACCTTGGGAGCTGATAGAATCGAGGACTTCGGCTGGATAGGGTATCACTCCCATGGCAACGGAGGGCGGCTTAATCTGCTGGCTATTGACAATTACCTTACTCTCTTTATGAAGATAGGGCAGATAACGCGCAGCCTCCATCATTTCAAAGGAGATCAGAATATCAGCTTTACCAGGCTCGATTAGTGGTGAATACACCTTATCGCCATATCGTAACTGAGCCGTCACCGATCCGCCACGCTGAGCCATACCGTGTACTTCACTTTTCTTTGCATCATAGCCTGCAGAAAGGAGAGCATACGCTGTCACTTCACTGGCAAGCAGAATTCCCTGCCCACCTACTCCGGAAAAAAGAATATTTCCTGTTGCTGCCATTGTTATTCTCCCTTCCTGTTAATTGCTTCAAATTTGCATAGGGCTGCACACTGCCCACAGCCGTTACATTGTCCTTCATTAATCACAGCAAAACCCTTCTGTTTCTCTTTGTATCCCTTAGCCACCGCCTCAACAGGTGTGATATTTGTCCAGCTGATTGCAGGACAACCAAGGTTCACACAAGCTTTACATCCGACACAATTCTCAGTTTTTGTATTATAGGGATTATGCGGTGCATTTTTAATCTCAGGAAGAAGTACACAGGGTGCTCTTGCAATGACCACTGCCATTTCATCAAGTGCCAGGGCTGTCTTAAGAGCCTTTTTACAAGCGGCGATATCATGGGGATTTACGGTTTCCACATGATTTACACCAACTGCTTTGCACAGGGCCTCAATGTCAATGGCGTTTGCCGCCTCACCCTTAATATTGCAGCCGGATGCCGGATTGTTCTGCTGACCGGTCATTGCGGTGATCCTGTTATCAAGAATAACAAGAACCGTTTTAGAATCATTGTAAACCGAGTTCATCAGACCATTAATACCGGTGTGACAAAATGTGGAATCACCAATAACAGAGACAAGCTTTCCTTTTCCTTTATCACCAAGTGCTTTTGCCATACCATGGGCGATGGTCACCGAGGCGCCCATACAGACACAGGAGTCCATGGCTGAAAGCGGCGGCAGGAAGCCCAGAGTATAACAGCCGATATCACCGGAGACAAAGACATCCTTCATCTTTGAAAGGTTATAGAACACTCCGCGATGTGGACAACCAGCGCACATATTCGGCGGGCGCATGGGCAGTTCTGCAGGTGCAAAAAGTTGTGGAGCAGAATCCGGATCGATTGCATTACGAACAATAGCAGTGTTCAACTCTCCCTGACTTGGAATAAGATCCTTGCCGTGACAGTCAACACCCATGGCCTTAATATGATGCTCAAGGAAAGGGTCAAGCTCTTCCACAACAAACAGTTCATCCACACTTGCTGCAAATTCTTTGATCTTTTTTTCAGGTAGCGGCCAGCTCATGCCAAGCTTTAAAACCGTAGCCTCCGGAAAAGCCTCCTTCACATACAGATACGCCACACCACCGGTAATAAAACCACGTTTTTTGTCTCCTGGCTCTATCGTATTAAAAGCATCGCTCTCTGCAACTTCTCTTAGGAGCGCCATGCGTTCTTCAACAACCTTACGTCTATTACGGGCATTACCGGGAAGCATAACAATCTTTGCAGGTGCTTTCTCGATTCCACAGGTTGCAGCAGACTCCCTCATATCACCCTTGCTAAGCACTCCCTTTACATGGGAAACTCGAGTGGTGACACGAAACATAACAGGAGTATCAAATTTTTCAGACAGCTCAAAAGCATCCTTTAGCATCTCTTTCGCTTCAGCAGGATCAGATGGTTCGATCATGGGAAGCTTTGCTGCATACGCATAGTTGCGGTTATCCTGCTCGTTCTGAGATGAATGCATCTCAGGATCATCGGCAGTAATCACCACAAGCCCTCCGCGAACTCCGGTATATGATGCTGTAAACAACGGATCAGCCGCAACGTTCACGCCCACATGCTTCATAGTTGCAAAGGCCCTGACTCCTGCAAAGGAGGCTCCAATCGCTACTTCAAGGCCTACCTTCTCATTGGGAGCCCATTCTGTATAGACCCCTTCATACTTGGAGAGATTCTCCATTATCTCGGTCGATGGTGTTCCGGGATAGCCAGAGGCAACTTTAACTCCAGCCTCGTAAGCTGCCATGGCAATGGCCTCGTTCCCGGACATCCAGAGCGAATTACTATCGGTCACTTTTTCACCTGTTACTTTTATGGTTTGTTTATAACTACTCAGCGAGTGCAAAAAAATACCCTCACCTCAGAACTGTAACTGTTTAGCAGGTAAGCGCAGACTCCGTGCTTCAAATTCGTTTATTTTGGACTCCGAAAGCATACTAATGCTATTCAAGGAGGCTAAAATGGACGTAGTTGGAGTGCTGCTGAATAGTTACGTTTGTTTTTTACTGTTCTCAATGGATTGAGAATTATTTGTTGACAATTTCACAAACATATGCAAAAAAATCGCAAAGTACTCTAAAAACACACTTTCAGGCAAGGTTTTTTCACACAAATACGTCGTAATTTTTGCATCGTTTTCTTGTTTCCTATCACTCAACTCCCTTGATTTCCAGCGCAAACAAATCCCAACTATTGGGAGTTTCAGAGAATTCCTTACAATTAAAGTAAACAAGTTTGTAACTAAGTTATAAAAAATACTTGACGGATAGCAACTTCAGCGCTACCAATTGCCAGAGCAATCCTGACTGAATCGTCATTCAGTCCATATATATAAATCGTTTTTTTAGAATCCACACTTATTAATCCTCTACTAAAAGAGCCCACACTTATGTTTCTAGCAAAAATTTTTCCATTTCTACTCTGGTTCAAGGGGTACAAAGGGGAATCATTCAAACTTGATCTGGTCGCCGGTATAACCGTTGCCATGGTTTTGATTCCTCAATCGATGGCCTACGCCCAACTCGCTGGTCTTCCAGCCTATTACGGTCTGTATGCTGCATTTCTACCCCCCATGATCGCTGCGCTGTTTGGTTCTAGTCGTCAACTTGGTACCGGCCCCGTTGCCGTTGTATCATTGATGTCTGCAGCGTCTCTTGAGCCACTTGCAACAGCCGGTTCTCCTGAATTTATAGCTTATTCCATCGTGCTAGCACTTGTTGTTGGTATCTTCCAGTTTTCACTCGGAGTGTTACGTCTTGGAATGGTTGTAAACTTCCTTTCTCACCCGGTTATTAATGGTTTCACAAATGCTGCGGCAATCATCATTGCTTCATCCCAGTTTTCCAAGTTCTTCGGTGTATACGTAGATAAGGCGCCACATCATTATGAAACCATGTTACGTGTTGGGCAGGCTGCCATGGATTACACCCATATGCCTACTCTGATATATGCAATTTCAGCAGTCACCATCATGGCACTACTGAAAAAATTCGCGCCAAAAGTTCCAAACGTTCTAGTCGCAGTACTTATCACCACTGTTATTTCCTATTTTACAGGATTCAACAACGATCAAGAAGTTGACGTTTCTGCCATCAGCGTGCCTTCAATGGCTCACCAGATCCAGGAATTCAACACCGCCACAGGCAAGATCGAAGAACATGGTGGAAATCGTGCAGAACTAGGTAAAGTTATAGATGAGCTGAAAGCTGCCGAGACTGCGGCTCACGGTGGACCATCTATTGAAGTTATTAAAATTGAATCAGAGGTAAGAATTCTTACCTCCCATATGGATCACGCTAAGGAAGAGGCACATCTTCTCCGCAAAGCACTTCGTGACATGAAATTTGAAGCCGCAATCGATGGTGAGAATTACACCTTTTACCCCCAAAATGAAGTTCCTGCAGGTGTTACAACCGACGGAAATACCTGGCGTCTGAAGGTTAAAAACAAGCCTCTCGACAGTAGTCAGCTATTAATGATGGGTGGCGGTGCAATCGTTGGGAAAATCCCTGAGGGTCTGCCGCAATTCACCGTGCCGGATCTCACTGCGAAAACATTTCTTAAGCTTCTCCCCACAGCTATTATTATCTCCTTACTTGGCTTTATGGAAGCCATTGCCATCGCCAAGGCCATGGCCGCTCAAACAGGCCAAAAGATTGATGCAAACCAGGAGCTTATTGGACAGGGACTTGCAAATATCTTTGGTTCATTCGGATCAAGTTATTCGGTTTCCGGTTCTTTCTCCCGTTCTGCTGTAAACTTGGCAGCTGGTGCAGTTTCCGGTGTGTCTTCGGTCGTAACGTCCATCATGGTTGTTATTACCCTGCTCTTTTTCACCCCCCTTCTCTATCATCTCCCACAGGCAACTCTTGCTGCGGTTATCATGATGGCGGTTATCGGGCTTCTTAATATCAAAGGTTTTGTTCACGCATGGCATGCCCAGAAATATGACGGAATTATTTCGGTTCTCAGTTTTCTGGTAACCCTCTACTTTGCTCCGCATCTGGATAAAGGTATCATGGTTGGTTTTGTTCTCTCCATGGGTGTCTTCCTTTACAAATCCATGCGTCCAGTTGTAGCTGAACTCTCCATGCATGAAGATAAGGTCCTGAAGAGTGCTGAACATTACCGTCTCAAAGGTTGTCGTCATATTTCAGTTGTTCGCTTTGACGGCTCCCTCTTCTTTGCCAATGCCAGTTATCTCGATGAGCAGGTTGCCAAGTTCAGAACCGACCATCCTGATCTTCGCTACATTCTTCTCGATGCCAAGGGCATTAACGATATGGATGCATCGGGTGAAGAGGCACTTTCCATGATTGTTGATCGACTTCGTGCGGCAAAACTTGGTTTTGCAATGTCCGGTGTCAAGGGACAAGTTATGGCTGTTATGGAACGTACCCACCTGCTGGATAAAATCGGCATGAAAAATATGTACCCCGACACAAAGTCAGCTGTTGCTGATATTGTAACTAAGGTTCACACCAATACGGACCTACCTGAGAAGGGATGTAAGAACTGTCCTCTGACAAACCATATTCCAGCCTAACCGGAAGTCAGATAAAACAAAAAAAAGGCCGCAATCCTCTTGGGGATTGCGGCCTTTTTGGGTGGTTCATAAAAGCAGAGCGTTTTACTGGAAGCTTCCGACCTCCACTCTGTTCCGTCCATTCTGTTTTGCACGATAGAGTGCACGATCACTGCACTCAAGTAAGTCAACACCAGTTATTTCCGTCTCCGTCAAATCCGTAGCCGCTATCCCGACACTGATCGTTACAGAAACAGAGTGTCCATTATATGCGGTGATCTCCTGCTCAACACCTCTTCGCAAACGTTGTGCCAAAACTTTTGCCCCAAGTGAACCAGTTTCGGGAAGAATAATAACAAATTCCTCCCCCCCATAACGGACAACAATATCACAACTGCGTACCAGGTAAGCAAGCACCTTACTCACGACCTTAAGGACCTCGTCACCGACAACATGACCAGAGGTATCATTAACCTTTTTAAAAAAATCAATATCAACCATCAACAAAGAAAGTGGATGTTTATAGCGAATAGCTCGGTCCCATTCAGACTCAAGGCTTAGCTGGAAATATCGGTAATTATAGAGTCCCGTCAGGCTGTCCCGATAGGCAAGCTCCCGAAGAGCACCATTAGCCTGCTGCAGTTCACGAGCGAGTTGTTCCGCATTTTGTCTTGCCTGTTTCAACTCGAATACCAGTTGTTCGTAGGAGAAATTCAGCGTACTCAGTTCTTCATTTGCTTCCTGGATGATCTGCGAGAATGGCTTAATATCACCAGGATCCATAGCAAAAAGATCAAGAATTTCACGAGAGCGTTCACCTACGGTATCAATTAATTTGCTCGCCCTTTCTTCGGAGACATGCCACTCCCTGGCAAGTCCTTCATGCACCTCAGCGGACTTACTACTGCTGCGGACACTGTGATACATTGCCGAAATTTTATCTGCATAGCTAAGCAGCATGGCTGAATCCCTATACTGCCTGGGAGCACCTTCTGCATTATGATGAAAATGGATAGGCTGACAGATCGAATGGGGAAGATTCCAGGAACTGAGAAGATAGTTACCAACCTCCGTATGATCACAGCTAAATTCTTCCTTCTCGGTTACACAGAGACTCTTTCCACTTACCCGCTTTTCATCAAGAATGGCTCTATAACGATCCGAGTGAGAAAGTAGGAGAATCAACACACCAATATCCTGCAACAATCCGGCAACAAAGAGATCCTGATCCCGATGCCCAACGGCAGCTCCAAGAACATCTGCAGCAACTGCGGCGGTAATCGCCCGGCGCCAGAAATAATCCAGATCAAAACTTCTCCGGGAACTATTTTGAAACTCCTGAACAATAACGAAGGAGAGCGCTATATTTTTTAAGGCATCGGTACCAATCAGCCCCGTCGCCTGAGCAAGAGAATCAACGGGCTGAGTTAAACCATAAAGAGAGGAATTGGCAATTTTGAGAATACGTACACTAAGAGATGGATCCGATCGTATAATACGGGCAAGGTCTTCGAATGAGTTGTCTTCTTGTCGCACCGCCTCCAGAATTTTCAGAGCAATTGCGGGGGGCGATGGCAGTCTGACCTTTTCATCAAAACAATCCTGAACAGTTGTCATTTATAGCTCCATATAAAAAACCGTGTTTTTCAGTCGTATTTTCACTATGTTCAGCCTACCGTCTGCCATTCCCGAGGTCAAATAAAATATCCTCTTTAGCCAAGGAGTTTTTCCATCTGTTCCTGAGCAGCTTCCCACTTCCCATACCAGCGTTCAAGCTTTCCGCGGCATTCATCATATTCTGCTGAAGTTTTCAGCCAAGCTTCCTGATCCTGGTAGAGATCAGGATCGGCCATTTTTGCCTCAAGATCTTCTTTGAGTTCTTCGAGTGTTTCCACCGTTTTCTCGGCTTCCTCGGCTCGCTTTTTCCAGGGTCCCACTTTTTCGCTATGTTCCTGGCGTTTTTTGGCGTCCTGTTTTCTCTGTTCTTTCTTAGAAAGCTGCCCCTTTTGTACCGCCGCCTCTGCTACCTGTACTTTCTGCTGAACTCCTTTCTGTTTTCCATCAAGAGCCGCACTCTCTTCCTCGGTCTTCAACAGGTAATCACTGATATTCCCTTCATAGACATTGATTTTCCCATCTTTTACCTCCATCACCTTATTCACAAAACTATCTAAAAAGTAACGATTATGTGACACCACCAGAATAAAGCCATCGTACTGTAGCATTGCCTCCTGCAACACCTCCTGAGAATTGATATCAAGATGGTTTGTAGGCTCATCGAGCAGCATACAATTAGCAGGAGAGGCTATCATCTTCGCCAAGGCCAGCCGACTTTTCTCACCACCGGAAAGTACCGAAACCTTTTTGTCCACCTCTTCTCCCCGAAATAAAAATGTTCCGAGCAGTGATCGAATCCGGGTAATGGTCATATCTTTAACCGACAGAGACAGGGTCTCAAGAGCAGTAAGAGAGGGCGTCAGTTCCTGAGCCTGATGCTGACCAAAATAGGAAAGCTGTACATTATGACCAAGCTTCATCTCACCTTCATCAGCTGCGATTTCACCTGCAATAATCTTCACAAGGGTAGATTTACCAGCGCCATTCACCCCAACCACGGCCACTTTATCCCCCCGCTGAAACTGGAAACTCACCTTATTAAAGACCTGTTTGCCATCAAATCCTTTGCTGAAATTTTCAACGCTCAGTACATCGCGACCGGAATCTGGTGCAGGCGGAAAACTAAAACGAATCTGCCTCTCCTCGTCACCTATCTCAAGCAGAACCATTTTTTCAAGCTGTTTTACCCGACTTTGCACCTGTTTGGCCTTGGTCGATTTGGCACGAAAACGCTGAATAAACTGCATACTCTGTTTTATCTGCGCCTGCTGGTTATCATAGGCCGCTTTTTCAATGGTCTTTCTCTCCACCTTCTCCTTTTCAAAATAGGAGTAGTTTCCTTTGTAGATGGATAGTTTTCCAAGGCTCAATTCCCAGGTGGTAGTTGTCACCTTATCTAAAAAAGTACGATCATGGGAAATAATCACCATGGCACCATTATAGGAACGAAGAAAATCCTCCACCCAGGTAAGTGAGGTCAAATCCAGATGGTTTGTCGGTTCATCAAGCAATAATAATGAAGGCGATGCCAGCAACATTCTGGCAAGCATCAGCCGCATAATCCAACCACCAGAAAAAGAGGCCGCTGGCCTTTCCATATCCGACTGCTGAAAACCAAGGCCAAGCAGAATTTTTTCAATCCGTGCCCGCATGGTATAAATACCGCTCCCTTCCAGACGATGCTGAATTTCTCCCTGACGTTCAAGCATCCTCGTAAATTCATCCGATGCGGGATCGATACCTGCAAGCCCCTCGTTAATCACATCGACTTCCTTTTGCAGGTCGAGCAACTCTTCGAAGGCACTCTCCGCTTCCTGATACAGGGTCTTACCCGATACCAGGGCACTGGATTCCTGGGGAAGGTAGGCCACGGTAAAATACTTTGAGCGACTCAACACCCCATCGTCACATTCGTTCACCCCGGCCATGATTTTCAGGAGTGAAGACTTGCCTGCGCCATTCACCCCCATCAACCCTATTCGCTTCCCATCGGTTACCTGAATGGATAGGTCCTTAAAAAGATGTTTGTCTCCGTAACGGATATCCAGATGATTAATTGATAACATAGTTCATTGTGCCTCGTTTCAAGCTTGTATCCGTTGTTAGTTTCAATCGCGACTCCAGCCCTAATTGCCGGAGTCGTTCCATATTGGCGCGCTTGGGGCCAACAAATGCTGATATATCTCTGTTTGAAATCTGTAGATGCAGTTGCTTGTCTCCCGGACAGCCGCTAAGCAAAGCCCTAACACGTTTAAACCAGTGACGAGCAGCAACAAGCTCACCAAAAGCGGGATGATAGGGACCGGCAAGTAACTCTTTTTCAAGTGTTTCAGAAGCCTGCAGGCCCATTCGCACAACAGGGATACCAGCCTGATCCAGTCTTTCTTTTGCCACTCTGCAAAGAGCTATTGCTCTATTCATACTCATGGGCTGATACTGTCCTGCAGCGTACTCCCTAGCAAGGCCAGAGCCACGGATAACAAGAGTGGGATAGAGACGAACAAAATCCGGCCCGCATTCAATCACACGCCGCAACGTTGCAAAAAAGGAGAGAGTCGTTTCACGGGGCAGACCTGGCATCAACTGTACACCAAGTGTCAGCCCCTTCTTCTGCAGAACAGCAATGGCCCGTAGAGAATCTTCACTGGAATGACCTCTCTCTGCTGCCAGAAGAACAGCGCTGTCAAGCGACTGTACCCCAAGTTCCACCGTTGCAACTCCTAAATGAATCAAAAAGTCACAAATCTCCTCATCAACACAATCGGGACGTGTGGAAAGACGAATGGAATGCACCTCACCCGCTGCGAGAAAGAGCTGTACCGCACCGAGCAGTATCTTCTGACGATCTTTGGGAAGACAGGTAAATGAACCGCCGTAAAAAGCGACCTGGACATCAGCGTGTTTCCTGGAAAATCCTAGCCATTCAGTTATGGTGTCAGAAACAAGCCGTGCATCATCAACTCTCGCAGCCTGCTTGCCACTGATGGATACCTGATTGCAAAAAAGACAGCGCTGCGGACATCCCTGGTGGGGAATGAAAATTGGGATTACAAGGGACATAAGCGATTATACTGAAAACTTTTTGATTACATCATCCAGCACATCAAGTGTTGCCGAAGCTGCCCGCTGTTCCGCTTCTTTTTTAGAGCTTCCGGTTCCACACCCAAGCGCCTCCTCCCTAAAAAGGACAGAAACTGTAAATATCTTCTGGTGCGAAGGCCCTTCTTCCTGGTCTATTCGGTAGGATGGGGCTTCGTTGAATCTTTCCTGCAAGGCCTCCTGCAATCTGCTTTTCGCATCGGCCATCAGCAACTCTTCTTTTTTTGTTGCCATATCCGGAACAAAAAACCTGGCAATAATTGTCTCCACCGTTACATAATCGCTGTCTTCAAGAATAGCACCGATAACTGCCTCATAGGCACAGGATAAAATAGATGACTTATTACGGCCATTCGATGCATCCTCTCCCTTACCAAGACAGAGATAGTCACCAAGTTGCAAGGCTCTTGCCATCAACGCCAGGTGCGTTTCGTTTACCAGGGCTGAGCGCAGCCGGGTCAACTCCCCTTCACGCATATCTGGAAATCGTTTACAGAGCGTATGCCCGATAACAAGATCAAGTACTGCATCTCCTAAAAATTCTAGGATTTCATTATTTTTATCAATCTGAGCCTGTTCAAAAGCAAAGGAAGAATGAATCAATGCTTTTTGTAACAGGCGCAGGTCGGTAAAACGATAGCCAAGGTTTTGTTCCAGCACTGCTAGATCCTCCTTGTTTCGCTTTATCAATGTTTCAATATTCATAACCATTTTCCTCTTGTTAAAAACACAAACTGTGGTATAAAGTGTTGCTCATGCCTGCATAGGCATATTCGGCGGCGTAGCCAAGCGGCTAAGGCACTGGTCTGCAAAACCATGATTCAGCGGTTCAAATCCGCTCGCCGCCTCCAGTACATTCAAGGCGATATTCTGAATTTTTCAGGATATCGCCTTTTTTATTGCACATCACTCAATGCGGCCCTTCTGCCAAAACAACCTTGTATAGCATAAAATAGGTATTCAGGCACCCCTTTCCTTTTCCACAACCCCACGGCCACCCCATACCACAAAGTTAGAGTTTGACAGCAGGAATAATCTGCCTATATTTTTCTTGAGAATCATATGGAAAATATTATGATGAGCATATCACTCCCCCCATACAGAGGAACAATCACCAATGGCAGAGAAAAGTACTATGGTAAAAAAAGAGAGCCTGATTTATGCCCTGTTAATAGGGCTTGTAGTAGGCTTTATTGGCGGTGCAGTTTTTGCCGTCTATAAGCTTGCGCCATCCACTCCTACTGAAAACAAAAGCCCGCAACAGACGCAGGCAGCAACGAATTCCGAGCAGATAAGTAATCAGGCCACAGAAGCTATTTCTCACTTTGAGGCAGAAGTCACAACAAATCCGAACAATGCAGAGGCCTGGACACAACTTGGCCATCTCTATTATGATTCCAATCAGGTTGAGAAAGCGATTAAGGCCTATAACACATCACTTGAATTAAAAGATGACAACGCAGATGTATGGACAGATCTTGGTGTTATGTATAGAAGAAACAAACAACCGCAAAAAGCCTTAGAATCATTTGAGAAAGCCTATAGCGTAAATCCAAAGCATGAACCTTCCCGTCTCAACAAAGGTATCGTTTTATTGTATGACTTTAATAAACCAGAAGAAGCAATTGCTGCCTGGCAGGAGCTGCTCACTGTTAACCCAGAGGCAAAGCTCAACAATGGCACAACACTTACAGAGGCAATAGAAGCGATTAAAAAAGAAATAAATTCCTCCACACCAAAGAAAAAATAGGACAGCAAGATGGCAGCCAACGATATTCACATTCCTGAACACTGTGACAATGAGACCCATAATACAGATGGATTCCACGACAAGTTACCTCCGGTAGTGGAAACGCTGGTTGCCGCATGGCAGACAGATGACTGTTTTGATCATGTGGGCCCTGTTCCCATTCCGTCCCACACGGCAATCATCAATATTATTTACCAGGTGCGACAGATACTATTCCCCGGCTACTTTACCAAAACAAAACTCCATGGCTGCAACCTGGAATACTATATTGGCAAAGAAGTAACGGAACTCTACGAAAATCTGTCCCGTGAAATCATCATGGCAATCCGCCATGACTGCAGACGCTCTAACCTTCCCTGCACCCATTGTGAAAAGAGAGGGCACCGTATGGCTCTCTCTTTTACAGAGAGTCTGCCGGGTATTTCGGCCCTGCTATCAACGGATATTCGGGCAACTCTTGCCGGAGATCCGGCAACGGCAAGTACCGATGAAGTCATTTTCTGTTACCCGGGACTACTTGCAACCTCCATCTACAGAATGGCCCATGAACTCAACCAGCTAGGAGTTCCTATCATTCCACGAATCATGGCTGAACATGCCCATAGCCTGACGGGAATAGATATACATCCCGGCGCAACCATCGGCCCCGGTTTTTTTATTGATCATGGCACGGGTGTTGTTATTGGTGAAACCACAATCATCGGTTCAAATGTCCGCATCTACCAGGGGGTCACACTCGGCGCACTCTCTCTGCCCAAGGATGCAGGTACAGTTATGCGAAACGTTAAGCGTCACCCAACTATCGAGGATGACGTTATTATTTATGCAAACACAACCATCCTCGGAGGCAACACCATCATAGGGTCAAGATCCGTAATAGGCGGTAATATCTGGCTCACTGAGTCGGTCCCATCGGACACCAAGGTTATACTTAAACGTCCGGAACTTCTCTATTCCGGAAGAAAGGGAGGAACCTCATGACACATCTTGCCACCGAGACCATAGGAAAAACCCCGCTTCTCTTGCTCTCAAACAGCAGCTCCGGCTGCGTTGCCAAAATCCTTGCAAAACAGGAATCTCGCAACCCCATGGGAAGCGTGAAGGATCGCATTGCTCTTGCCATGATAGAGGCAGGTATTCGGGATGGCAACATTACTGAAAACACAACCATCATTGAGGCAACTTCAGGAAACACAGGGCTTGGTCTGGCCTTTGTCTGTGCAGAAAAGAATCTTCCACTGATCCTTACCATGCCGGAATCCATGTCCTTGGAACGAAGAGCTCTTTTAAAACATCTGGGCGCTCAGCTGGTTTTAACGCCGGCAGCGAGTGGAATGAAAGGGGCGATCGCGGCCGCAGAAGAACTGCTCGGCAACAATTCAAATAGTTACATGATCAGGCAATTTGATAATCTGGCAAACCCTGCTATTCACAAAAAAACCACCGCTGAAGAAATTTGGAAGGCAACGGATGGTATAGTTGATTTTTTTGTAGCTGGTATAGGAACCGGCGGCACATTCACCGGCGTAATGGAGGGATTAAAAGAAAAGAACCCTGCTATTATCGGCGTTGCAGTTGAACCCGCTGACTCACCTGTACTCTCTGGAGGAAAGCCCGGCCCCCATAAAATTCAAGGCATCGGAGCTGGCTTTATTCCTTCAATTTTAAACAGAAAACTTATTGACCAAGTTATTACCGTCACAAACAGTGATGCCATAAAGACAGCGAGACAGCTGGCAAAAGAAGAGGGATTACTGGTGGGAATTTCATCGGGTGCTGCCATGTGGGCGGCGTTACAGCTTGCCTCAGAGAAGAGCAACAAGGGTAAAACGATTGTTACCGTACTACCGGATACCGGAGAGCGATACCTGAGTACTGAGCTGATACAAAGCGATCCTTGAAAAGAGTTCGGGTGCTTTCATTTCATCACAGCATTGATACAGGGTCTTTTCCAGTATCAATTAAAAAGGATGTCCCGCCATCACACAGGAAGAAAACCCTTCCTCGGATACCGCCATATCTAAACGGATCACAGCACCGGACATTTTTGCTCTGAAGCTCAGCCCCCCATCCACCTTCAAATCAGTGAACAGTTCACCGAGATCATACTCGTCTGCAACTCGTCCAATTTCGACAAAAGGAACAAACTGCATCCAGTCCATGTGCAAAAACTTTAGCCAGGAAATCTCCCCAATGGGATTCCACTCAGGGGTCCAGCGATATTCTGCTGTTCCATAAATCACGGCCTTATCGTTAAAGCGATTGGACGGATAGGCACGCATTCGATATAACCCACCGAGTTTTGCCCCGTCGTTATATGGGGGATTATCTGTTACCTGACGATTCCCTTCAGCATCAACTATGACATTGTAACTGGGAGAGTATCCTGTCCAGAAGTTCAGGGCTATGACCTGTTGTTTGCTGAAACTGTTTGCTCCAATATTGAAATATTTGCTGGCTTCAAATTCAACAAAGTTCCACTCTTTCTCAGCTTCCCCCCAACCAAAATCCTTTGTATAGGCAATAAACTGGGAGCTCCCGATGGACGGGTTTGTGGGATAATCCGTGTGATTATAATAGAGTCCAGCCTTCACCGGATGAACGGTATAGTCCCGTTTCCCTATTGGCAACTCAAGACTCTGATAACGGTTATACTGTTTTAACAGTGCTATCGTTGTACCTGTTTGCAGCGGATTCCAGGGTCCAATGGGTGTCGTATCCTGGAGAATTCCTCCTTTCAGTTTGTAGCTTCCTATGGGAGCCGTTTTTCCACTTCCCAGCGGGAAAACATACTCCAGCTTGAAATCAACCCAATTATCAGAACCACTATCCATAAGGTAGTCATTTTTATGTGAATCGTTGCTACCTGCATCGGGAACACCATCAGGGCGTGGCTCGTTTATATAGGCACGTTGATTGGGATAGTGGCCTATGCTGCCTACGGTTGAAAAAAACAGTCTTTTAATAACCGGTAGCTGGTAGTTCCATATTCCGAGCCCCCCGATGGCGGCGTTATCAAAGCTGCCCATGGCTGTTCCAGCTACCATGAGTTGATCTTGACCATACCCTTTTATCATTCCTCCGACACCAATGGTCAACCCAAGAGAGTCTGTTGAAAAAGCGTAGGGCAGGACCAATTGATTTTTCTTTTGTCGGGGATTCTCCTCTCGCGTCAGCGAAAATTTTACGGAAGCATCCGACTTTGCCCAGGATGGGTTAACTGAGACCATCAGGAACAAAAGACAACTTATTAATACGGTCTGTAACAACTCACATATTCGCATAGCTTTACCCTTTGATTATTATTTTTCCTTTGGGCGGATTATAGAAACTTCATAATATAATTACCGAATACCCTCTGTTCAGAGTCAGTCAACTTTTGTATTCTTAACAGTTTTGACTTCATGTTTTTTGCACGCCGGGGAGCAACTCTCGGCTCGACAGCACCTGTGAATTATTGCAACAACGCATCCTCACAACCAAGCACCATTCCAGAACCGATAGTAAATCCCACCGAATTGCCCAAGACGCAGCCGTTTAACCGCCAGGTACACGCTATATCGTGATAGAGCAGAAACTCTGTTTCATGCAGGATACTATACAGTCTACCTCATTTGAAGATATTGAAATACTATTTAAGAAGAAAGGATAGCTTTTCTTAAACATAGCCCGAGGCACTTCTGGAGAAGCCCTCCTGGTTCTGCGTAAGTTTCTTGAACATTGACGGGATAGTTGTCCGATCTGCATTGCCACGAATTGGCTCCAACTGATATAGGATCTGAATTTCTGGCCGAATGATGAGCTTCAGCATGGTCGGCCAAATCATGTCTGGTACTGAGTGAAGTAATTTGACTGAGGATTGTGTCATAATGCGCAATGGCTCAGAGCTCCTTATATTCAAAGGTTTTTTGGAGAAATCATTGGGACACAAAGAGCACTCCGAGCCTCTTTTTATTGATCAGCTATGAGATAGTACTTATAATGCTTGTAAAACAAAGATACCCTTTGTTACAATGCTACTTGTCAATGAACACCTCCCCACAGAACTGCAGGACATATAATGCCAAGAGAGGACAATAAGCCCCCCCCTTGCTGAATATACGTTTTGGCCCTAATTACCCTAAAAACAATAAAATTGTCTCAAGTAATTTTGAAGCCTATGGTCTGAATATAGAAGAAATCAGCGGGGATAAAAATTGATACCTTTGAGACTTTAAAAACAATGCGTACCTCCAGACGGTGCCATGTATAAACTACTTAATCTTAACGCTTGGAAGGTGAACAATGACACAACTAACAAGATACAAACATGTTGTATTCTTTTTTGTTGCCGGAGTGGCAGCTCTACTGATACTACCGGTGACAGCTCAGTGCCAGGCAGATACTGTTGATGCTCAGGCACTGACCATTCTCGACAGAGCAACTTCGTTTCTGGCAAGCCAACAGCAGTTTTCTGCAAAGGCTGAAATATGGGAAGATTTTGCGGTGTCCGCCAATACCCATGTGCAGTTTGCTGAGACGGTGAATATCCTCCTTCGAAGACCTGACCGCTTCAAGCTGCAAGTCACGACCACTGCTCCGAAAAAAACATTCTTCTATAATGGCAAAGAAATCACTTTACTGGATCAGGGAGAAGGATTTTACGGCACTACTGCAGCCCCTGATACTATAGACAAAACGGTAGCACAAATGAATACAGTCTACGGGCTGACATTTCCTCTGGATGATATGCTCCTGAGCGCCCCTTTTGGAGATGCAGTCCAAAAGGCCAACGCCGGGCAATATTGGGGGGTCGAGCTGATTTCTGAAATTCCGTGTCACCATCTGGCCTTTCAGGGGGATCGTATCAATTGGCAGGTGTGGATTGAGGATGGTGTTCTTCCACTTGTCAGAAAGATTGTTATTACGGATAAAACTGAAGAAGGCGAGCCGCAATTTATTGCCCACTTTACATCATGGGGATTTTCAACGGAATTGCCTGATTACCTTTTCACCTTTGAACCTTCTTCTCAATATCTTGCAATTGACATCATGAAAACGAAGCAAGATAACAATTAATTTCAAAACAGATCATAAGGATGCAACAATGAATCGTAATCAATCGTTACTCTCAGGCCTTATCCCACTGCTTACTGCGATATTCCTCTGCACAAGCGTTACTGCCGCCTTTGCGAGATGTCGTCATAATCGTAATTGCAACCACAGCAGTGTCAATCGCAATGTAAATGTAAATCATAACAACAGAGGACACAGAAACAAAAACGTAAATGTAAATGTTTATAATCATAATAACCATAATGGTGGGGCTGCTTTCGGGGTCGGCATGTTTACCGGTCTGATGATTGGTGCTGCAATTGCAACGCCCCCACCACACCACACCACCGTGATTGTCAGCGGAACCAATTATATGTATGCGGATGGAGTTTACTATCAACCCGCGCCCAGCGGAGGCTATGTGGTAGTTGGGGCACCGGTTGGTGCCGTAGTCACAGTTGTGCCCCCCGGTGCGGTGAACGTAAACTTGGGTACTTCCCCATACTATTATCTGAACGGTGCCTATTATGCTCAGCAGGGTACTGCATTTAAAGTAGTTCCCGCGCCCATTGGAATCATGGTGCCCACTCTACCACCCGGTGCTAAATCCACGACCATTAATGGGCAGACCTATTTTAAATTTCAGGGAACTTCTTATCAGCCTGTAATTATAGGTGGAAACACTAGTTATATTACGGTTAAGATTTAATAGCATTCACGACTACACGCAAATATTCTGTTATCAGAGCGCCAATCGTTTTCCGATCTCTTTAGCTGTATGGTCGGCCAGATTATCGGCCACCTGAGAATGGTGAAAACATTCAAATTGCCATTGTAAAACATGCCATAGAGCAAGGTCTCTCTGGCAACTAGAAGTACCCAGGTCGACAGTCACTCACTGGGTAATGGCCAGTAATATCGAATGTCAGAGAGCGGTTATTATAGTTGGCGTATAATGTGTTTCAAGGCGCTCTGCCAAAGACCAAGCATCTTCTGGAGGAAAAGCGGGTACGGGTGAAGATTGTGGTGGAGTTGCTTATGGATCAGATCTTGAAAAAGTACTCGAGATACGGTTAAGGTAGGCGAGTGAACGCCCTGAAGTCCTCTCACCCCCTCTGGCCAGTGCACTTCACTTTGAGCTGCGTGTTTTTATCCCTGAATTTTCAGATAGACGCCGGGTACAGAGCAAACTAAACCTTGACATAAAGAGGGAATTTACAGATGCCTAGATTGAAATCCCCTTTCCACAAAGCGATTTCCACCTGCGTAGCATCAAACCGCAGGCGGCTGAGTTCCTTAGTAGCAGTATAAAGCCATAAAGCGGTATCAGAACGTTCCGCCCATGGACTATCCATTAACTTAAAGACAACTGGACTATTATGAAAACAAGTATATTCACTGCTATTACACTCCTGCTCCTTTCCTGCACAATGCTCCTGCAGGGATGCGGGAAGAGCACCCTCGTTTCCTCCTGGCTAAACGAAGACAAGGCCGGATATCACCTGGAAAAAGTGCTGGTACTCGCGGTTTTCAAGGATCCTGTAACCCAGAACATCTATGAAAAAAGCTTCGTCAGCCTACTGCAAAAAGCAGGCGTACAAGCCTTCCCCGGAAGTGACTACCAACTAGGCCCTGATGAACCTTCCCAGGCAGCCATTGATTCAGCACTTTCAAAAAGTGGCGCTGAAAGTATCCTGATAACCCACATACTCAGCACCACAACAGACACCTATACGGTTGCCCCCATGGTCGAATATGTATCCTACTTTACTTACTGGGATTCAGTTTATGGAAACTATAGCAATGTTCACGAACAGGATTTTGCTCCGTCGGAAACCATTGAAAAACGCCATGAACGTATGGCGGTAACACTTTTTGATAAGAATGGAGGTAAACCGGTCTGGTCTGCAATTTCTAAAAGCGTGAATTTCGAAGACAGGTTACGGGTGGACGATGAGGAACTTGAGAAAATTTTTATCCATGATCTCAGAGCAAAAAACCTTCTCTAAAAAATTAATCTTTCATTCTACCTCATCTGGCCTCTACTCGAGAGGCCAACACTGTTCTGCTTACAAAGAGTTCCGGCTCGAGGCAACCCACAGAATTACTCCTCTTTTTGAGCAGTTGTATGGACACGAACTCTGATAGGTTCCTCGATGCCCACATGTCTCTTAAAATTAGTAAGACTCTCAATAATGGCCCAGGTAATCTTCTGGTCTTTTGGAATAAGCAAAGTACCATTTTTGGCTGTAACATCCTCATCGGCGACCATTCCTGCCACGATTTCCAGAAACGAAAGAGAACGAATTTGAATCTGTCCTTCCTTGGGTTTCATCTCGGCCAGAAAGTCCAGAATTTCTGGATTATACCAGCCCTTCTTTCTGCGCATAATTTTTAGTGCCTTTGCATGCTGCTCATTCTGCTGCCGTAGAAGATCGTATTCAATTACGGCTTTTAAAACCTGGGCACCAAGTGCAACATTGTCGTCAATTTCAGGTTCAAATTTTTCGTACTCCCTGAGCTGTAAAAAAATTATCTCAGACACTTTTTCCAGCCGGGGTATCTTGCTGATGAGGCGTGCTCCCGTCGTCGGATGTTTTCTATAGGTCTGCAACTCCTCTTCACTGAGTGGCACTCCCGAATGCACCTTGTGTAAGATATCACCTGGAACTGTTATACAGCCAAGCTGTGACATACAGGCACTGATCTCAAACTGCCACGCAGGAGAAAGTTCCAACTTTTCAACCAACTTTTTTACAAGCGGCTTGATTCTCGGCCCCACACTAAAAGAGGTGGAATCCGCAAGAGTCAATAATTCACCCATCATGCTGACACTACTGTTCAGGGTTTCATCAAGCAATACTTTCTCGGCTACTATCAACTGATGATGACGAAGAGCCAGAGCCAGTGCCGGCACCAAAATAGCAGTCGAACAGGGTTTATTTAAAAACCGAAAGACTTGGCCTTTATTCACAGCATCTACGGCGGTCTCCTGGTCCGCATTTCCGGTGAGCATCAGGCGCACGGTATCCGGATACAAGCCTTTTACCAGTTCAAGCAACTGCACTCCATCCATCCGGGGCATCCGCATATCAGCAACAATTACGGCAAATGGCCCTTTTTGTTTCATCACCTGAAGAGCCTCTTCCCCACCCTCTGCGATGGAGACATCAAACCGCTTTCGAAGCTGCCGTTGTATCGATTGCAGCACCTGTGGCTCATCGTCAACAAATAAAATTTTATCACTCATTCTGAACCTTCCCAGTGGAGACTATTATTATCTTTATTCGCAAGCTAATACAATTGTATGATAAAAACAGGAGATGAGTCAAGAAAAGGACTCTTCATTTGACTCTCTCTCCGTTTTTATCATAAAATACATTGCGGCCAACTACAGGTAACTAGAATGCCAGAAATCAAAAGAACTATTTGTCCCCTCGATTGCCCGGATAGCTGCGGAATTGATGCCACGGTAAAAGATGGAATGATCGTAAAACTCCAGGGTGCTGAGGATCACCCGATTACCGCCGGTTTTATCTGCCGCAAGATGCAGCAATATCACCACCGAATCCACTCCGAACATCGAATCCTCTTTCCCCAAAAAAGAGTCGGCTCCAAAGGAAAAGGGGATTTTCAAAGAATCAGTTGGGATGAAGCATGGGATATTCTGACAAATCGTCTCAGTGCCATACGAACAGAGTTTGGTGGAGATGCCTTGCTACCATACTCCTATGCCGGCAATATGGGGCTTATTAATCGCTGGGCGGGATATCCTTTTTTTCATCGTTTCGGCGCATCCAGACTAGATCATACCATCTGTTCAGCTGCGGCAGAATCTGGTTGGAACCTACACTGCAATGGAATTTCAGGTACCCCTCCTGAAACAGTGGCAGAAGCCGATCTGGTGATCGTCTGGGGAATGAACATGAAAGTAACCAACGTCCATTGCTGGCCTTTTATCCAGAAAGCACGAAAAAGAGGAGCCAAACTAGTTGTTATTGATCCCTACAAAACAGTGACTGCCCAAGCAGCTGACCATTATATTCCCATCATTCCTGGAGGGGATACGGCCCTGGCACTTGGAGCAATAAAAGTTTTGCTTGCAAACGATGGTGTTGATACCAGTTTTATTGAGACTGAAACGGAAGGTTTTTCTGATTTAAAAGCGTATCTCAAGACAGTCTCCTGGGAGAAAATCAGTAAACAGTCAGGATTACAACGAGTTGCAATTGAGCATTTTGCAAAACTCATTCAAGAGTACCCGAAAACCTTTATCCGTATAGGAATCGGCCTGACACGTAACACCAGAGGAGCAATGTCGGTAAGGGGAATCACTAATCTCAAGTTTCGGGGTTGATGGATACAAGGGGAATAAGCGCATCAACCCATTAATATAATTACGATTTAACGTGAAAAGCCTTTCTTTTTCTGATATATTGGAATTTGCGAAAACTTCAATAATATCA
>Ga0208901_1000238_pt1 | contig 34344 bp, 28 predicted proteins | sample AntAceMetag02UKF_FD_184764 | JGI IMG/M metagenome (GOLD analysis project Ga0208901, IMG submission 184764) | Saline lake microbial communities from Ace Lake, Antarctica - Antarctic Ace Lake Metagenome 02UKF (SPAdes) (version 2) | ecosystem: Environmental > Aquatic > Non-marine Saline and...
AGGCAAAACGAGAAACTGGAAACCAGCGAAGACCGTGTATCTCAATCCTGGAAAACCTGCGAAAAAGGAGGTCGAACTCAAACAAATGAATGGCTAAAATAAGCGACATCTTTCTTGACATCTACCGCAGGAGACAGGATGGAGTGAGTGACTTTGAATGAGTTGAAATGTATGGCTGGCAATGAATGATGTGAAACAAGATGGGACATTATGGGAAGATCTGTCAACGGTTCCGGAACTTCCTCCCGGCACTATACACGTCTGGAAGCTCTTGCTGACGAATAGCAGAGACGCAAGTTCCCGACAGATTTTATCCGAGGATGAAATCAAAAAAGCTGAACGGTTCCACTTTAAAGATGACAGGGAGAGGTTTATAGAGACACGCAGCACCCTGAGGCGATTGTTGAGCCATTATAGTGGGCTAAATGCGGCGGAAATTGTTTTTACATATAATGTATATGGCAAACCTTCTTTCCTTGGTCCAAATCAAACAGAAACGCTCTTTTTCAATATTACCCATTCAAAAGATATTGCTCTATTTGCTTTTTGCAGAAATGAAAAAGTCGGGGTCGACATTGAATATATGGGTGACACCTTAGAATACCTGGAACTTGCAAAGCGGTTTTTCTCAAAACGTGAATACCTGGTACTGGCCCAATTGACCGATTCTGAACTGAGAAGGGGCTTTTATCGTTGCTGGACGCGGAAAGAGGCATTTGTGAAGGCAGTGGGAAAAGGATTGGCTTTTCCCTTTGCTGATTTTTCAGTGAGTCTGGAAGATGATGCGAAGCCACAATTGAATTGCGTGGCTCATAACAAGAGTTTTCAGGGAACATGCAAAATGTTTCCCATACAGATTGATGATAGTTATTATGCCTCACTTGCATGTCTAGGCGAATCTGAACGGTTTGTTTGCTATTGCTGTCCGCAAAACATGGATACACTTTATTAATAGTTTAGACGGATGCCTTGGAATATGTCTGAGCATTGTGGTCCCCACTTATAAAACGTGTTGCCATAAAAAACCATGAGCCATGGGTTACAATAAATCGCTGAAGGCGTCTTTGAGCAAGGGAAATGCAAATTTAAATCCAGCTTGCTCTAATTCTTCAGGAACCGCCCGTTGTGATCCGAGCAATACATCGGCAAACTCACCCAATGCAAGTTTCAATACAAATCTTGGAGCTGGGAGAATGGCCGGTCGATGCAGGGCATTTGCAAGGGTCTCTGTAAACACTCTGTTGGTTACCGAGTTTGGTGCCACCGCATTGATGGCCCCTTTGATAGCAATATTTTCACTTGCCTGAATCATGCTATTTACGAGATCATCGATGTGAATCCAGGACATAAACTGATTCCCGTTACCTAAACGTCCTCCGACACCAAGTTTAAAAGGAAGCAGCATTTGACTCAATGCCCCTCCGTCACTCCCCAGAACAACACCGGTGCGAATGAGCACCACCCTTACTCCGTATTCTTCCGCACGTAATGCCTCTTTTTCCCAGTCCATACAGACTCGAGCCAGAAAATCGTTTCCAAATGATGCGTGTTCGGTCAATGTTTCATCACCACGGGAACCATAATAGCCCACGGCTGATGAACAGATAAGAGTCGCTGGTTTATGTTCACACTTTGCTATATGGTCCACCAGATGACGAGTCCCTTCAACACGGCTGTCTCGTATACGTTTCTTCTTTGCAGCATTCCATCTGCCGTGAAAAATTGATTCACCTGCTAGGTGGAAGATGGTCTCCACCCCTTCAAGAAAAGCAGGATCGCTGTTGCCGGCTCCGCTCCAAGGACGAGCCTCTCTTTTTCCAAAAATTCTTTCTATTTTATTAGTATCCCGTCCAGCCAGAATGGCATCGGGAAGTTTTTTGGCAAGATGTGAACCAACAAAACCAGTGGCACCTGTAATGATTGCTTTCATAGTATTCCCTCCTAGAAATATTTTCCTGCTCTGTATGGAAAAAGAATATGGCTTCCCTCTTGCCTTGTCAACATGTTGTTGAGGTTTTTGTTGACATTCTCACGATTATGTCTATGTTTTGTTTCACTTGTTACGTTTCTATAGTGTTTATGAACAAGATCAGTAATTATCATACAGAAAGTTTGAGGGAATAGTTATGAAAACTTTAGAAAAGAATAGTAAAGCTGTTTTTGAACTGTCTTTAGGGTGGTCGGCATCGGAGGTTCAGCACCGAGATTGCTTGTGGGCTGATCCGGTAAGTATATGGAGAGACTGGTTTACCCCGGAGGTTACCGCGGCCCTTACAGGGAAAACTGAAGGAGACACTCTGACGTTTTCAATCAGCGCAGACACCTCCCCATTTATTTTCAAAAAGGAAAAAGTGGTTATTATTCCACCTGGACAGCTTCACCTGCCCGGTAAACAGGAGCAGGTTATAGATCCTGTCGGTGGGCGATTCTATCCTCAAGGCTATCTGCATGGGGTGTCCGGTGTATTTCAAGCCTCAGTCGGCCCCGCTCGTTTTATTGGAGAGGATGAAAAAGGGCTCCATTTTAACCTTAACCATCCTCTTGCTGGATTTGATCTGGAACTGGGAGTTGATATAATAAAGATCCATACAGGCAAAACAGAAAGAGGAGGGCGCTGTGAAGACTGGCTGGAGAAGATAGGACTCGATGGTTCGGGGATGCAGGCCCGTTATCGGAACCAGAGTTTGGCTTTTCTCTCTCCAGAAGGGGCATTGCGTTTGGATGAATCGGAAGACTCAATTTTTTATCAGAACCCAAGAATGGTTCAGCACCTTGACTCTTCGGCCCTGGAAAGCATCAGTGCTAACTACGCTAATCTGATCAGGCCAGATTCAAAGGTACTGGATCTCATGGGGAGCTGGGATTCACATCTTCCCGCAGGCCTGGGATTGAAAAACCTTACCGTTCTTGGCTTGAACCCTGAAGAGCTGGCAGCAAACACAGAGGCCACAGAAACAGTGGTACAGGATCTCAATCAAGATCATAACTTGACCTTTGAGACCGGGAGTTTTGATGCTGTAATCTGTACCGCATCCGTGGAATATCTTACCGACCCATTGCAGGTATTCAGGGAAGTTGAACGTGTTCTCAGACCTGGAGGCATAGTGGCAGTGGCTTTTTCCAATCGCTGGTTTCCACCAAAAGCAATAGCCGTCTGGAGTCAGTTGCATGAGTTTGAGCGGTTGGGTATGGTTATAGAACTCCTTCAGCGAACTCCAAATCTTGTCGATATTGGCAGTTTGAGCAGGCGTGGACTTCCACGACCCGAGGATGATCCACATTGGGAACTTCCGTATAGTGATCCTGTTTTTATGGTCTGGGGACGAAAAAAGGAAAATGGCAGCTGATAAAATATTTTTAAAGATAGGCAGATTGGCGCAGGAGGCTGGCATTTCTCATGCCTTGATACGTGCCTGGGAAAAACGATATGTTTTGTGGACTCCTGAACGAGGGCCTGGAGGGCAGCGTCTTTATGGCCTGGAAGACCAGCTTCTCATAAGGTACCTTGTGGCAGAAACCCGGAAGGGCCGGCGGATTGGTGAGCTTGCAGCTCTCGGCAGAAAGGAACTGCTGGACCAAATGAAAGCCGAAAATGGTTCCGATTCACCTCAGGAACCTATTGAGGCGATGAGCCCAAAGATCAGCAGTCTTGATGAGTATATCCAACCCCTTGTTGCAGGGGCAGAAAAAGTCGACCTAGCCCAACTGCATAATGGGTTTAATCGTGCTTTGCTTGAACTCAGTTCTGACCAGGTGGTTTACAGTGTTATTATTCCTGCCATGGCAGAGGTGGGTCAGTTGTATCTGACAGGAAGAATCAGTGTGGCTGGTGAGCACCTGATTAGCAGTATGGGAGAGCATATTCTTCGAAACTGTATTGATCAGGCCCAGCAGGCATCCCCTAGGCAGGATATAAATCCTATACTCTGTGCCTGCTTTCCTGGAGAAGAGCATAGACTTGGGCTTCTTGCTGTAAACTATGGGTTGACCCGAGAAGGACATAATACGGTTTTTCTGGGCGCGGCTCTACCTGTGGAAGGACTGGAACAGGCAATTATGCAGGTGAATCCTGTCAGTATCTGGCTCTCGGTGAGCAGTTCCCGTCTGTTTCGCAAATACCGTAGTGAATATGCCTCTCTAGTACTCAGACATTCTAATCGATTTGTATTTGGAGGTCGGGGGGTTGATCTCGATGACCCGCTGCAGCACGAGGAAAATTGTATTTTTTGGAACAACTCTTTGTTGAATCGTTCTGCTTTGCAGGATTTTATCCGTGGAAGATCATGATATGAAAAAACTCGTCTTTGTTGAAAATATATACACCTACCATATAGATTTTGCCGGTCACGTAAGTAATATTGTTTATATACAATGGATGGAAATTGGTCGCCTCAAGCTTCTTGAGGAATTGGGAATGCCGGTACATGATATGATGGACAAATTTGGGCTTCTTCCGACCCTGATCAAGACGGAAGTGCGATATCATAAACAGCTTTTTCTTGGCGACCTTGTCCGCATTGAAGTGTGGCTGTCCAGGCTGAGGCATGTTTCTGCAAACATGGAGTTTCGCTTTTACAACAAAAAAGGTGAACTTACAGTGAGTGCTTGCCAGACAGGCCTCTTTATTGATAAGGATACACATCAGCCAACCATCCTCGATGAAAAAATTCTGGAGGGCTTTAGAGCTTATCTGGACTCGGGGAAAAAGAAAAATACGTTGAATCGGATTTTGAAATGATCATCAATTTTCTTCATAATGCTTTTACAAAGGAATATCTTATGCGCCCACTCCACGCTACGTATGCCCTATTTCCCTTCCTCTTATTTGCACTACTACTGACAATTCCAACTCACCTGCAAGCTGAGACAAGTTTGAACTCTGCCAGCAAGGAATCGGGAAGGCCTATACAAAAGGATACTATCTCTATTTCCTATACACCCGTCTATCAAATGAACACTGACCTGGACAGTGGCGGGGAGTTTGATGTCCAGCGTCATCTTTTGCGTCTCAACTTCAGTCACCCAATAAACAAAGAGTGGACAGCTGGGCTAGGACTAAGTTTTGACTATGAAAAATGGAACTTTTCCAGAATTGCCAGTCTCCCCGGGATTGACCTCTGGGATGATATTTACAGGCCCGGCCTGAGCATCCCACTTTTTTACAGTCCCTCCATGAGCTGGCGTCTGGGAGTGATTCCATCCATTAATTTTGCAGGCGCCTCGGGTGCTGAAACCAGCGAGTCGTTATCCTATGGAACGGTTTTGTCTGCAGCCTATGTTTTTAACCGTGATCTGATACTGGGCTTTGGTGCCGGGCTTTTTGAACGTTTGGACCAGACAGAGATGTTCCCCTATGTGGTGATCAACTGGAAAATAAATGAGCATTTTCGTCTGAGCAACCCCTTTCGTGCAGGGCCTGTGGGGCCCGCTGGAATGGAACTTACCTATACGTCAACGGGAAACTGGGAACTTGGGATTGGCGGAACCTATCGATCCTACCGTTTTCGTCTCGATGACAGCAGCAGTATTGCGGACGGAATAGCAGAAAACGCGTTCTGGGCACCTTTTGTACGCTTAGGGTGGAAAATCGGTAAAAAGTATAGATTCGATCTTAATGGCGGCGTTCTAACTGGAGGGAGTCTCTCCATAGAGGATGCAAATGGGAATGAACTCAGTGAGACTGATTACGATACTGCACCCTTTGTTGGGGCAACCCTGAAGGGCAGTTTTTGATGTTTGCCCTCATGTAATATAAGAATCCGTTAAGGACGATGTTATGCTTCACATACGTTTAAGACTTGGTCGCAGGAAAGAGAGAGATGGAAAAATGCAGTTACAGTTGTTGGCGATATGTGTGTGTACAACACTCTTCTTTTTTGGGGGCTGCGTGAATTCTAAACAGACGGATAATCCTGACCTGAATTCTGTCATGGATGAATATCTCAGCACTGGCCTCCTGCCACTCTGTCCAGACAGCCCCAACTGTGTATGCAGTGAGGATTTGGAACAAAAGTCCCATGTAGCCCCTTTAACCTTCACTGGAGAGACCCAAAAGGCGTGGCAGATTCTTCAGGATCTGGTTGCTGAAATGGGGGGAGAAATACAGGTCGTTGACGATTCCTTCCTCCATGCCACCTTTCGCAGCAGGGTTTTTGGCTTTATTGATGACTTGAATTGTCGCCTGGATGAGGACAATAAGCGTATTTATATGCGCTCTGCCTCAAGGGTTGGTTATTCTGATTTCGGTGTCAATCGTAAGCGGGTGGAAAGTGTGAAAGAGCACTTTGGGGAGTCCATGAAAAAAAACCTATGAAATTTTCAAACAATCAATCAGGTTGGATGTCATAAAAAAACAATAGGTTAAGCACTCATTTCTTAAATTCAGGCTTTATGGTTGTGAAGATTTCTGAAGAAAAGGTACCTTTCCTTTTTCTAACGATTGGTACCTGTTGGAATCAAGATCCTGATCTTCATTGATGTGGGCCTGCAGAGCCTGAATGAAACGTACAGGCCATTTTTTTTGAATAATGGTTTTGACAAAATCGGGAATCCAGCCTCCCATGTCACCGGAAAAGATGAACTTCACCCGACTGCGTGTTTCTGAGAGCGGGATGATAACAAAGTCGAGAATCTCAACATTGGCGAGGGTGTGGTCGGTATTTGCCAGTGCTTTATTGTTTGAGTTCACCGCTGAGAAAAGGACCCGATCCTGTTCGTATTGTACACTGCCCATAAGCAGAAACTCCCTGTCTTCAAATGGCCAGGGAGTTGTATAAAATTCACTGAACTCAAAATGATTAGACGATGGCTCACTGTGTATGGTTGAGGATTTCAGTTTTGGAGCCCATATATGCTTCCTTTCTGCATTCACAAGAGCCATTACAATCTGCTGAAAGGGGATGTTCAATTCAGCGCTTGCCATAAATGGTAGGAGCCCTTCCTCTTCTTCCCGGGCCTGATAGAGAGCCACGCCTTCATAGGTGTCGATGTACTCCCATTTATCCATATTTGCATGGGCGGATATGGGCAGGAGAACGGAAAAAAGGATAATGAGAAAAACTGATTTTAGAGGGAAAAGGAATATGTTTTTCATAAAAGAGTGTATCTGAAGGTGTAAGAGGGAGACGGCAAAATAAATCGGATTCGCAGGAGGCACGGACACCATTTTACGCTGGCTTGTTTGAGTTTGTTTTGGAGTACCAATTTAGCAGCTGGATCCATATTTTTCCCTTAAGACTTTGCCAACAAAAAGCATGTTCTGATTATTCAGATGTTACTCATCAAAGGCAAATACTAGTCCTATACTATAGGGCTGCTTTACTTTGACAATGTAGTTCCCAACCTCTTGTTGGGCAAAGAGATCTTGAGCGAGAGGCATCCAAAAAAGAGTTCTTTTGTCAGTTTTATCAGTAAAATAAATTTTAACTTTGGTTGTTACATTTCCTGTATTTTCGGCATTGACAACTCCATAAGTAACCCCCTCCTCTTCCCAGAAGAATTGTTTTTGGAAAGAGATGATTCTTGAGATAGATGTATCCGTTTTTTGATTTTTCAGTTGTATACTAAAGCCATCTAATCCCGTATATGTAGCTAAATAGATGGTGAATTTTTTATAAACCAATGGGGTCCATGGCCCAACGTCACGATCGAAAATTTTATGCCCTTTTTCAGATATTGTAATGTTAGCAAAATTTTCTCCATTGTTATGGTAGAACTGATTGCATCGTATGGTAAAGCCCAAATTCAATTTGGTTTTACTCTCTTTTAGATAGACGAAATTTGCAGATTTCATCTCAGGAATTTGTATAGAAGCACTGTACTGGCCTTCTATTATATTAAATGCATCCTCTTTTTTACTGCCAACGATAAGCACCTTTTTCCCATTGAAACTTTCAATTGGTTTACCAAGAGTATCAAAATCCCCGTTGTCAATATCAAAGCTATGTTTCCACTTTCCCTGGTGTTTTGTTGAATAGATTGTTCCGTAAACTTCAACTCTTGTACTTTGTGGATTTTTTAGAGTAACAAATGTAACTTTTCGTATTTTTCGATCGAATATATATAATGGGGCCTTTGGTATTAGAATGGCTTTAAAACTACTTTTCCACTTGAGGGAAATAGTATTCCCTACATTTTCTGTTCCTTCAATCTCTATAGTATCAAGTTGTAAAAACGCAGGAATTTCCTTCTTGAAATCATTTTGCAACGCATTTTTATTTGGCTGCGGGGCATTATCAACGGCACCTCTCTCCGCGGAATATTTAGTGCGGAAATAGAAATTTCCGGTAAGAGAAGAGGATTCCCAAGGAGTCTGCTTTTCCCCAGTCTCTTCAAGAACTGCCCTCCGTACCTTCATAAACATCTGATTAATTGTGAGACCAGATTCCTCCATATAGTGAAGAAGGTGTTTTGTATAAATCCCATTACGTCCTCGGCCATCCGCAGCAACTGAACCGGGAGAAGTGGCATAGGCAATCAATGATCCCGTAGGCGCGTCCATCTGGGAAAGACCTTTGGCTGTGGAGCGAAAGCTTCTGGAGAAAGGATTATTGCGACAAGCATCGAGGATAACAATGTTCAAATCATTTTTCGCCACCTCCATTTTACTTAACACCAGCGATGCGTCAACAGTCTCGTATTTTACATCCGCCTCATCATCAATTTGAGCATCAACAGGAATGAGATAGTTTCGATTCTGGTACTGAATACCATGACCGGCAAAATAAAAAAGACCAACGCCGCCTGTTCGAAGTCCTTTACCAAAGTTGCGAATAGCGTCTTCCATTTCACGCTGATTACTATTGGTCAGTAGATTTACTAGGAAACCCGATTTTTCAAGAGCTTTTGCAATATCCATTGCGTCATTTACTGCATTCTTCAGCGGTGCAGTTTTATAAGCGGCATTTCCGATAACCAATGCACTGCGAACAGTTTTTTGCTCTCCAATCTGTCCTAGATTCCCTCCTCCAGACACTGCCAAAGCAGACGTTTGTAGAGAAGGACACAGAAAAAGCAACAGGAAAACAATTGAAAAAATGCCTGAAACAGCTTTGTACATTGGCGCACCATAAAGTTTTTTTGTCATATGACATCGATACGGTATACAGTCGTCACATAAGAATCAAGAAAAAGAAAGGCCTTTTATGAATACCTCGTAATAGTGCCATTCGTGCCCCCCTATGATAAGTACAGTCAAGAGCATTATCGAGCTTCAGGCCCCGGGCCAGTTCGATTTTCACAGGTTTGCCTTGAACCACCATCTCTATACCACGATGGCCCATATCAACAAAATTTTGAAATTCATTTAACGTGAAGAAATGTTTCACTCTGTCGCCCAGTTTTTCTACCATGTAACCAGCATATCCCGCAAAATATTCGGCTGTCTCGCGTGTCTGCCATCCCCCTTTGTCCTGCAATGCCTGCGGGAGATCCCAGTGGTAGAGCGTGGCAAAAGGTTGAATGCCGGCATTCAGTAGCTCATCCATAAGACGGTTGTAGAAAACCAGTCCTTTCGGATTTGCCCCCCCCCCGTACCGCTGGGGAAGATGCGAGGCCATGAGATCGAAAAGCGGTATCCAGTTGCACCCATCGCCTTCATTATCTGGACATCTTCTTTATATCGTAGGTAGTGGTCAATGGCGACATCACCGGTATCATTATTTTTCATCTTTCCCGGTGTATGTGAATACGTGTCCCATATTTACTTTCCTTTACCGTCCACTTTGGGGGAACCCTCGATCTGGTAAGACGCTGTAGCCAGTCCCCAACAAAAACCATCTGGAAATTTTGGCAGGTTGGGCGCTGATGTAGTGATGTTATTAGCATCTTGTTGGGATGTCTTTGTATTCAGAGTATTTATCAGGGGGACTGAATTGACAGGTATTTGGTTTCCTAGTTTAAATTTAGTTGTTACTGCTGATTTTTAAGTCAGATTATGCCAGGACACTGTTTGGGAATTTATGGTTGTGTGTCCAGAGGCCGGGATGCCACTTTTCATAATCCTGGAAAGCTATCCGCAAAACGGGATAATACGTTTGAACTTTGCTGCCTTGATCTTCATAGAACTATCTACAATGCTCGCAATGTTAGGAGGTAACTGAAATTGAAAACAAAGGTACTCATTGAGTTATGTTAAATCCTGTTTAACAGAAATAGGTTTTAAATAATACCTAATCATGGTGTCGCAAGTATTGGAGAAACAATGAATAAAAACAATTAATTAAGGTAGGAGGTGTCTTGTGCTAGAGGTGTCCCGATCACAGGCCCCCCAACCCAAGACAAAGGCTTCTTATACACCACAAGAATATCAAGCTGATTGTGTAAAAACAACTTTAAAATCAATTTCCCAACTGGAAACGTCTACCTAAAAAATGAAAGTGAGAGCTTGCCAAAAAAATGCTAGCAGAAGTTGTTTCAGGGGATGATTTCAAGCTGGAAGTTGAGGATCCTATCGAAGAATTATTTGGCATAGAACAACAGGGTACTGCTAAAGGTGTGATGAAAAAAAGCAGTTACACACTTTCTCCTCTGTTTGCCAGTGACGAAGAGCTTCTCAATATTATCGCTCTGATTGATGAAATGATTATTAACCGTCTTCTTGTCTGTGATGGCTACAGTCCTGCAATGGGTGAAATTTTTTCCTGCAATTTGTTGAGAGCTGAGTTACTTCAAGCAATCAGTACCCTGAAATCAGTTGTAGTACGTTTTGTACCGATGAATATCTTGGACTGAAGCGGAAGCAAAATGGAGTATTGAATGATCATTACTTTGGAAAAGGAATTGAGAGAAACAGACGAAGAAACAAGCAACACTACTGCTTTTCTGACATGGAGTTATGCTGTATACTGCTGGTTTGCTCATGTGTAATTTTTAATCCAATCGGGGCACCAACTATGACCACCTTTTCTTTTCAGAACCTCTCTTTTCAGGACGTACATATCAAACAGTGGGAACTGGAGCCAGGACAGCACTGGTGTCTTCTGGGAACCACCGGATCCGGTAAAAGCCGCTTTACCCGGATGCTTGAATCCCCCGAAAAGTGTGTTCCGGAAAATGATCAATCTGTTCTACCCTCTACCTGTATCTGCGTCGGGTTTGAAGCACAACAAACACTTTATGAAGAGGAGTTGAGAAATAACGATACGGATTTTATGGATCGTGTCGATTATGGACAGACTGGTCTTGAGCTACTGCGTGCAAGTGGTGCAGAGAATACGGCAATTGATGCAATGGTGACACGGTTTGCTATCACTCCTCTACTTAGCAAAGGATTTCGCATGTTTTCATCGGGGGAGACCAGAAAGCTCCTCATTGTTCGCGCCCTGCTGTCAAAACCGGATCTGCTTATCCTTGAAGAACCGTATGACAGTCTCGATGTTGAATCCACAAGGGAGCTTGGTATGTTTCTTAGTGAGATCAAGGAAGAGCAGCGTCTCCTCATCTGTGTCAACCGTTTGCAGGATATTGAGCCCTGGTACAGCCATGTTGCTGTCCTTCATCAGGGGCATTTACTTATTGCGGCTGAGCGGAAGAAAGTACTTGAAGACAGATCCATCGGGTCACTTTTTTATTTCGATACCCGGCAACTGGCGGAATTACCTCCTCGTCCCCTCACATCCATCTGCTTTGACCCTCTACTCAGCTTTGAAAATAGTAGGGTTCGCTATGGAGACATCATCCAGTTCCAAAATCTCTCCTGGGTTCTACGCCCTGGCCAACATACCATCGTTGCAGGACCTAACGGGGCAGGGAAGTCTACGTTGCTGCAAATGATCAGCGGAGACCATCCCCAGTGCTTTAACAACGGGGTTACCGTTTTTAACCATCGTCGGGGGAGTGGAGAGAGTATCTGGGAAATCAAGCAGCATATCGGTCTGGTTTCCGGTTCTCTGCATCAGGACTACAGGGTTCCCGGCAATGCCTTAAGTGTTGTTGCATCAGGCCTCTATGATACCATCGGTATTTATCAGGCTGTGCCGGAAAAAGAAAAGGAAATAGCACGTTGCTGGCTGGCTGTGGTTGGTTTGGGAGATCGGGCGAATGTTGCATTTCGACAGTTATCCTGGGGGGAGCAAAGGCTGGTCCTTATTGCCCGTGCGTTGATTAAATATCCTCCCCTGCTGCTCCTAGATGAACCAACCCTGGGTCTGGATGACCGTAACCGCTTTATGGTCCTTGCCTGCCTGGAACGTATCGTTCGTATGAATATCTCAACCGTGCTTTTTGTCAGTCATCGTCAGGATGAGCATCTGCCTCTTTTTCAGCATCAACTTCTCTTTGAACCGACAAAAGATATAAGAAAGGATGGCCTTTTTCGTATACAACAGTTTCCGCCTCCAGCCGTTTAGACAAAAGGTGTTATGGCCCTGCTCTTCATGATGGCTTGTATGTTGCGAGAATCCGTTATCCTAAAATAACTCCCTTGATGTTCCAAAGCCTTCTTGTAATAATCTGTCTATCGGTTGAGAACTTCAGCCTGGTTACCCAGAACAATAAGATTGAGAAGTCTCATACCGAAGATGATCACAGCCGTAATAACCGGTGCTATTTTTCTCCTAGGACTTAGGCCAACGGAAAGTAAGTATGCATCACTTTTACCGGAAAAATGGCCTCCTGCCTTTTTCTGACCGAGGAAGGGGAGGTGTTGCTCCTTCAGTAAATTAAACTTGCTGTAAATTTCAATGCAAGTAATAATGTAGGAGTAGTAGCGGAAAAAGAAGCCTTGGAAGCACAGTCTTTTCTACGCAGAATTGTAGAATCAGGCAAGTAGAAGTACAGTAAATTTCTCGTTTTAGGCTGGCCCAGTCTAGCCAGTTGCAAGAACGTGATTTGCTGAGCAGTATGTTTACTAAAACGCAAAGGAAATATGGCTGGCATCTGTAGAATCCCGAAATGAGAGTAATGTACCCTCATAATCAAAAGGAGTTAGTATGAAACTGTTTTTTGTCATTGTTATGGTTTGCTGTTTTGCTGGATTTGCTACAGCCGCCAAAAAAGTAGAACCAGGTTGTGGAAAACTTCTGCAGGCAAGTTGTCAAGGGTGTCATAATTACCAACAGATCTGTAAGCAGGTGGGAGAACGTTCAAAACGGGGCTGGAAAAAAACCGTGAAACGGATGGTTAAAAACCATGATGCAGATATTACCAAGGATGAAAGCAATATACTGGTCGCTTGTCTGGCGGACCCTTCTCCTGAGATAAAGAAAATATGTCGTAAGTAGTGTATTGGCAGTAAGAAAGGAAAAAACGGTTAGGTCTTAGATCGGCACAACCGTTTTTTATTACTGGCTGGGGGACATGGCTTCAAACCTTGATAGACAGGGGAAGAGTCCACCTCTATTTGTTTGTTGAGAGTTTCCTGCCGCAGTGTTTTAGACAGGATCTCGGGGTATTTGAATAATACGTAAGAGGGCTCCTTCCCTTTCTATTATTTTTTGTGATCACACTCACCATTCTGGTCACTGCTATTTCTTCTTACTGCTTCTGGAGCCTTCAAGAGCGACTAAACTTATTGCGAAGAGAAGCATGGTTGCTACAGAATCTGGCTCAGGAAAAAACGTGTACGATCATATTGCGGATTGTTGAAAAAAGCCTCAGGTTCATTTTCCTCTACGATTTCCCCTTCATCCATAAAAATTATACGATTTGCGACTGTCCTCGCAAAACCCATTTCATGAGTTACACAGATCATTGTGATATTTTCTTCTGCCAGTTCAATCATTACATCAAGAACTTCCTTGATCATTTCGGGGTCAAGTGCAGAGGTTGGTTCATCAAATAGCAAAATATTGGGGTTCATACACAAGGCCCTGGCAATAGCAACACGCTGCTGCTGTCCTCCTGACAGTTGTCCTGGGTATTTGTAAGCTTGCTCTTCAATACGAACTCGTTTTAAAAAATGGAGGGCAAGTTCCTCTGCTTCTTTTTGTGGCAGTTCTCGCACAAAAATTGGAGCTAGAGTTAAATTCTCAATTACTGACATGTGTGGAAACAGGTTGAAATCCTGAAAAACCATTCCTACTTCCCGCCTGACTTCTTCAATACCCTTCAGGTTAGAAGTTAACCTAGTCCCACCTACGATAATAGATCCTTTTTGATGTTGCTCAAGACTATTAATACACCGTATTAATGTTGATTTTCCAGACCCTGAAGGGCCACAGATAACAATCCGCTCACCACGATTTACTTTAAGGTTTATATCTTTAAGAACATGAAAAGTGCCATACCACTTGTTCACATCTGTCATTTCAATAACAACGTTTGAATCTCTGGATGAGTGTGTACTGGTCATTTACAGCTTTGAACTCCTTTGATGAATATTGACTGAGAACTGTTAATGCTCGCTGGGACCACGCTTCTCTATGGAACGTCCATATTGACTCATGCTGAAACAAATTACCCAGTAGACTGCAGCACAAAAGATATACGCCTCAGCGTCAAAGCCTAACCAGTTAGAATCCTGAGTAGACGCTTTTGCCATACCGAGAAAATCCAGGAGCCCAACAATGATCACAAGAGAAGTATCTTTAAATAAGGCAATACATCGACCTACAAGTGAAGGGAGTACGTGTCGTAAAGCCTGTGGCAGGATAACGAAAACATTCATCTGCCAGTAGTTGAGCCCCACTGCTTTGGCAGCATCTATTTGCCCCTGTGGAATGGCCTGAAGCCCTCCCCTTACAACCTCAGCCATATAGGCCGAAGAGAATAATATTATACCGACCTGTACCCGGAGCATATTATTAATTTGCATATTTTCAGGTAAGAATAGTGGCATCATAACTGAAGCCATAAACAAAATAGTAATGAGCGGTACTCCTCTGATAGGCTCAATAATACCGATACATAATGATTTAATGGTTACAATTTTACTTCTTCTTCCAAGAGCCAGTATAACTCCCATGGGAACAGAAATGAGGATTCCAACTAAGGCAAGACCGACACTCAACATCAAGCCGCCCCATCTAGATTGATCCACGATTGGGAGCCCTAAACCACCATTAACCAATAAGTACATGATAAAGGGAAAGACAAGCCACATTGAGATAAGTATAAATTTACTGAAGACACGACACACTGTTCCGAGGGATAACAGGACCAGAAGCCCCCCCGCCAATGCCGGCCGCCAGACCTCGGATGAAGGGTACGTGCCGACAAGAAACACCTGGAACTTGTGGCCAATAAATGTCCAGCAGGCGCCTGAAGATTCTCTGCAACTATCTGCGTTACCGGCCCAGGTTGCGTCAAAAATAGTCCAGGAGAGAAGTGGTGGGATTATTATTGTTAACAGAACGAGGCATCCAATTGACAACAGCGAATTGAACCACCCATTAAATAAATTTTCACGCAACCAACCGAGCGGTCCCGTGAGGCTAAGCGGTGGAGTCTGGGCAGGAAGTGGCCTGAAGATCAACGCATCACTCTGTGTATTACTTGTGACCATAATTTAGTTCTCCACAACCTGAACTTTTCCATTAGCCCAGTTCATGATTAAGGAAATTATCAGGTTTATGGTAAGGTATACAGCCATCCACAAGCCTATAATTTCGATTGCCTGATCATTTTGGCCAATGATGGTGCCACCGACAGAAACCATATCTGGATAGCCTATGGCAACAGCTAAGGAACTGTTTTTTACCAGGCTGGTATAGTCGTTAGTGGTAGCTGGAATACTCACTCGTAATGCCTGGGGTAAAATTACTTTTCGCATTATCAGTGTTGATTTTAATCCAAGGGCATTTGCTGCCTCAGCTTGTCCCTTCTTCACAGATTGTATGCCGCTTCGAACATTTTCTGCTATAAAAGCGGCGGTGTACAGGACCAAACCAGTCATTAAGGCAGAAAATTCAGGACGCAGTACGACTCCCCCCTTGAAGTTAAAACCCTTGAATACCGCAAATTCAAAATCTATTACAGATGGAGAGAGATAAAAAGCCAGTGATGGTAAAAGAATAATCAAACCAAAAGCAATACGACCTGTCGGTAATCCTTTACCGGTAAGCTTCCTTTTCTTTTTTGAACTCCTGTAAACCAGATACACAAGAAAAAATGCGAGTAAACATGCTATCAAAACAAACCAGAAGCCATTGTGTGGATTAGGGCTTGGTAAATAAATGCCTCTGTTGTTGATGAAAATCCCGGGCAAGGGATTAAGACTTTTACGTGGATGAGGCAGGCTTGCCAGTACCACGGCATATGTAAAAAAAAGTGTGAGTAAAAGGGGAACGTTACGGAGAATTTCTACATATATTGTGGCCAAGCGTGATACTAGCCAATTGGAAGAGACTCGGGCACAACCGACAATAATCCCGATAATAGTGGCGAAGATAATTCCCAGAAAAGCAACGTACAGTGTATTCAATACACCAAGTAAAAAGGCATAGCCGTAAGTGTCAGACGGCAGATATGGGAGCAAGGTGTCATTGATAGGTAAACCGCCTTCAACACTCATAAACCCAAACCCGGAAGCAATGTTTCTTGCTTCCAGATTTGCCTGGGTATTGAGAAACAGTGACCATGATACAAAGGCCACTGCTCCGACAACAGCTCCTTGAATCAAGAGATTAAGTATCTTTCTTGCCGCACCGTCACCAGAAAAAATATCAGAAAAGCTCACGGACTACTCCTGTCCAAGACCGGTCGAAACCGGTCTTGAGATGATATATTCTTTATCTGATTGGCATTGCATACAAGAGACCACCGTTGGTCCACAGGTTGTTCAATCCACGAGGTATATTGAGTTTGGTTTTTGGTCCAAAATGTCGTTCATAAATCTCACCATAATTGCCTACTGCCTGGATTGCTCTCACAAGCCAATCATTATCCAGATTGATAAACGAGCCAACATCTCCTGAAACTCCAAGCATGCGCAGTACAACAGGATCCTTGCTTGATTTTTTTACTTCCAGCACGTTGGCTTGGGTAATACCTTTCTCTTCAGCTTCAATGAGACCGTAAAGTACCCAGGTAACTAAATCTTTCCACTGATTATCTCCGTGTTTCACCAAAGGTGAAAGAGGTTCTTTTGAAAAGATTTCCGGTAAAATTACGTGGTCGGCAGGATTCTTAGTGGTTGTTCTCAAGCTTGCTATCTGACTCATATCCGTTGTGAAGGCATCACAACGGCTCGTTGTATAGGCATGGAATGCCTCTTTCTTCCCTTCAAATACGACTGTTTCTAACGTAATTGAGTTGGCACGTGCAAAATCAGCAACATTAAGTTCACTGGTAGTACCCGATGTAACGCATACTGAAGCACCATCCAATTGTTTTGCAGAAGTGAGGCCTGAAGCTTTGGTCGTCATAAATCCCTGGCCATCGTAAAATACTGGGACGGTGAAATCAACGCCCTGCTTGGCATCCCGCTTCATAGTCCATGTTGTTGTTCGAGAAGTAATGTCAACCTGGCCAGAGGATACTGCTACTATTTTCTGCTTGGATGCCAGAGATACAAACTTAATCTTATCTGGATCTGCAAGAACTGCTGCTGCCACGGCTCGACCCATATCCACGTCAAATCCAGCCCAAACGCCTTGGTCATTCGGAGCTGAAAATCCAGTAACCCCTTCACTAACACCCAAAGTGAGAACATCTTTTGATTTTACATTCTCTAGCGTTCCTGCAAAAACAGGGGAGACTAATAGAGTACAAACTACGGTCGTAATTAAAGCATACATCTTTTTGATCATCGCATTTCTCCTTATGGATTTAACTTTATCGAATTTGTTCTGAACCTGTCGTGTGCCCATTGATACACTTTTACCTCCATTAAAACAATCTCTCATCAAAAAGATACTCGGTTTTTTCCGGTGACACTTTTGGGAAGGAAAAAGAACATTCTAAGGACTGAAATGGTCTATTTTTGTGGTATTGTTACGATAATGGATGGCAATAGCTTGTCGCGGTAGGAATGCCGGTTACCCGGCACCTCCCGTACAGATCCGTACGTGAGGTACTGTATCATACGGCTCTTACCTCGGGTAATAACGCTGAAAATTCTGATTTGGAAAAGGATGTACAATTCTCATTCTTGGTATCAGCTGTCTGATTAGGTTTTCAAATTGCTTCCATGTGAAAAGCTTCTCTTTTTTGTCTCCGAGTAAGAGTATGTGGAACCAAGAACGTCAAATGTTTCTGGCTTGCCTTCGCCTCTCTTCTGGCGATTGCCAACTGCAAAACGTCCAACCTTGGTTCGATCCCGTCGCACGCGTTGCAAGATCTTTATGCAACATGTGGAAACGATACTTGGTCGCCCAAACAGAGTGGTATTGAATTTTGCACTTTGTCTCGATTTCTTGTCGATATTCCAGGCAGGCAAGTATAAGTCCACTGCTAGCCCAAAATGCTATCCGTCAGAAAGACGGAGGGTTTAACTTTTCACAGAAGCAAGAAATTAATTCCTGCGGGAGTTCTTTTTTAACACGTCAATCATCTTTTTAGTCAATGAATTGGAAAGTCGTGCGTTATATGACGCATGATATTGAACCGGCGTCTTAGCGAGTGACAAATCAAGTCGTTATACATAGCCGTATTGCTAACATCCCCTAAAGAAATACCAAAATCATAGTTTTTCTTTGTGTGGAGTGCGTTGACTGTTTGAATAGCGGCATCAAAGACCTGAGGGGTATAGACCATTACCGGAGAATAGAGCGAGGTGATGCGACAAGAAGAGTCCTCTTGTTGGTTGTGAATAAACTGGTTTGGAGCTTCTTTATCTGTTAGGTGAATATCGGACATGGGAAAAAAGATGACGATGATCAAGGGCGGTCAGTTATACTTTTGCTGCATTATTCAAGCTTGATGAATGTTTGTGAACGAGCAAGATACCAACAAAAAGAAGTGCACTAAGGCCATAAAGGGCGAGGTCAAAACTGTGAAAGGTATCAAATATAAGACCGGCCAATATAGGGGAGAGTGATGCTGGTATATTGCTGGAAAAGAGCCAACCATAGATCTGACTTACTCGGTCTGCTCCCCAACAACGTGATGCTGTGGAAACAAAAAGAACGAGAACTCCACCATAGTTAAACCCGGTAAGTGTTGCTATCAGAAGAAAGCCAGTGGCGGTCCCCAGTAAGCTTGGAGCCGACATAAGAACTAAAGCTTGAAAGAGGAGGTTCACTTTTATCACGGATGCAGATTGCATTTTATCAAAAATCATTCCCCAGCCGATCCTGCCGCAGGCATTGGCTAGAGCAAAAAGTGATACCCCGGTTATGCCAAGCTGAACCATATTCTCGCCATCAAAGAGTTCCTTGAGATTGGCGTTTACTGCAAATCCTGCGGCAAGACCAATAAACATGGCCGCATAGAGTATCTGGAAAATCGGATGGCTGATCATCTCCCTGAAGGTCACGTCTTTTTTTCTAGACACAATTTTTAGATCGTTCTCGGGGAAATGCATGGTTGATCCAGCTGTGACGACCATTGCCATAAAAATGAGGCCAAAAATGAAAAAGGTTTCAAAGGGGGTTTTGTTCATGGATTCCATGAGGTAGCCACCTATCTGACTCACAAGGGCTGCTCCACCTCCAAAACCAGCAACAGCGATACCTGTGACCAAGCCTTTACTGTGTGGAAACCAGCGAATGCAGACAGCAATGGGGACAATATATGCTATGCCTGCACCTACACCACTCACTACTCCAATGCCGAGAGTGGTCAGAAGAAAATTTTTGTAGCCAAGACTTGCTATCAGCCAACCACTTCCAAAAAGGAAACCACCGCTCATTGCACAGATTCTTGGGCCGATTTTTGGAAGAATCGTTCCGGTCATCATCATCGTAAGTGGAAAGATGAAGTAGAAGGCTGTAAATGGGACCTGAACAGGACCTTGTTGTAACCCTGTGAGCGCTTTTAAAGGTTGGACATAAATGGACCATGAATACGTCGCGCCTAGGCACATTTGCATCATAACTGCGGACAATAAGATTACATATCGCATGGCGGCTTTAGTGTAGGGCTGAGTGTGTTTTCACTGTTAGGTGAAACCAAAAAAAGTATTTTTAAATTGCCTGACCATTCTTGAGGAGCAAGCTCTCTAACCATTTTTAATTTTAAGATAAGAGCAGGTCGCTATTGTTCAATGCTTTTTATGACCGCTGAAAAATCTTCATCGCTGCATCCATCTTTTTTAGCCCTGATGTAAGCATTGTTTGCGGCGCTGCTTGTATGGAGCGCTTGGTTGCATGAATCACCGAGTGATAATGCTAGTCGCATGTCTTTTTGCATGTGTTTTAGGGGGAAAGCAGGGGCAAAATTACCCTCTGCCATGAGCGATCCTTTGAGCTGGAACATCGGATTATTAATAGCGCCCTGGGCTAGTATTTCAAGAATATCATTTTTCTCTAACCCCACCTTGTCGCCAAGAGAAAGTCCTTCGGCGAATGCGGTCATCATTGTACCCATGATCATATTGATGACCAGTTTCATTTGAGCACCTTGGCCGATTTGAGGGAAGTAAAACGATCGTTTCCCCATTACGTTTAATGCTTCTTCGGCGTCGTTATAAAGAGATTCATCGCCAGAACAGAGAAACACCAAAGCTCCGTCTTCTGCCGGTTTTTTACTCCCGGAAACGGGTGCTTCGAGAAATCTGCCACCTTTTTTCTTTATTGCATTATGGATACTGCAAGATGTCTCTACATCGACGGTTGAGACGTCAATGTAAGATCTTCCAGTAGAAATTCCCTCAAGAACCCCACCTTCGCTAAAGCAAAGTGCGCTAGCAGCTGCCGGATCAGACACCATGCCAAAAGTGATCTCACATTGGGCAACAACTTCAGCTGCTGTTTTACCTTGTTTAGCGCCAAGATCAACCAGAAGGTTACAGCGCTCCGCTGTTCTATTCCAGACTGTTACTTCATGGCCTGCTTTGAGTAGATTTGTTACCATCGCTTGACCCATAATACCAATGCCAAGAAAACCATATTTACTCATGATTGTTTCCTCCTAAAAGTGTGTGTAACTATCCTATGAATAGTCCCATAGATTTAAGGTGTCGTAAAGATAAATAATATGCGGACGCCTTAGTAGCTCGCGGGTATTGGTCAGCTTTTCATTTTTTCTTTTACACGAGGAAAAAGAGCCAGCCGTAAGGGCAGCTCCACTCTTTCCCTAAAGCTGCGGTTCCCACTCCTGCAAGAGTGCCCCACCAGGTACTGGCATTCCACCGGCAGCTAGTATCTTGAAAGTTCCTGTAGCATACAAACACCAGTATTTGCGGCATTACTGACGGAAGAGGGTCGTACAACAAAAAAAATTGGCACCATAAGTAGAGGCTATAGTTGCCTCAGAGATATATGCTTAGTGGTTGCAAGATATTGAATTCATTTAGTTAACGTTTGTGCTGCCGGGGGCAACCCGGTTTCTGCCGGTTTCTTTTGCTTTATAAAGAAAAGTATCTGCTGCTTTGATAGGATAACAGGTGAAAGATGACCTACGGCAAAAACAAAACGAACTTTTCGATCGGCACCGCAGATGGGTTTATTACGTATATCACACTTAATATTCCAGAAGAAATTTTCCAGCTTGTTCATGATTACGCTTGGTACTCCAACCGTATACGGTGAAAATGGCGTAAGGCTGAGGATGAGAATTTGAGATGAAGATCATTCGCTTTATCGTTGGAACGGAAGCTAATCCGTAAGATCCTGACCCACCTGTAGTGCTGGCAGGGCATAAGATACGCGGTTCTCCCTATTGGTCGGGGACAGCAGATACAGTTCCAACTCCTCCTAAGCTGGAGAGACATTATAAGCCCCTTTATGGCGTTGGCTGATGGCCCCGTGGTGGGCGAAGGGGGACTTTTTGTGGTTAGGGGGGAGCAGTAGGGGCAGATCTAGGGAATAACAAAAGCTAATGAAATATCTCATGGTTCTGACGGGTGGCTTTTTGATGTTGCTGCTTTGGTGGGAATATTATAGGGTGTTTTTATGATTTATACGGGAATGTGGATGGCTTGTGGTTTTTTCCATCTATTCTGCAGAAAGTTACAGTGCATGAAGGCCACAAAAACTCTCTAGAAGCTGGAGCCATATTTTTTCCTTGGGATTTTGCCAACGGAAAAAAAATTCTTATCACTTTCACCGGGATGAAAAGTAAGCAAGGTCGCGAATTCAGAGAGAAGGTTCTTATGTCTGTTCCTTAACTCTTGAGCTTCACTCCTCAACCCCGATCCTTGAACCCTGAACCTTAAACCAGAAAAATATGCGTAGAGTTGTCATAACAGGATTGGGTATTGTCTCGTCACTTGGAGACAGCATACAAGATGTTCTCTTATCGCTGCAAAACGGCGTATCCGGTATCCACTATCACCCAAAGTATGAAGAACTTGGCCTGCGTGCCCGGATCGGAAGTTTTACCCAAATTAAGATTAAAGAGCATATCGATAAAAAAATCCTACGTTTTATGGGCGATGCCGCAGCCTATGCCTACATTGCCATGAAACAGTCCATTGAGGATGCACAACTCGAAGATGACCAGGTATCCTCACCCCGCACCGGCCTTATAATTGGTTCCGGCGGCACCTCTGCCAGCAATGCCGTAGCAACCGCAGATGTCATGCGGTCTAGAGGTTTGCGACGCTTGAGTCCGTTTATGGTGCCGCGCACCATGAGCAGTACGGCATCTGCCGGATTAACAGCGCCCTTTAAGATTAAAGGGACCTGCTACTCTATTTCCTCAGCCTGTGCCACCGGTGCCCACTGTATAGGGGCCGCCATGGAACAGATTCAGCTGGGAAAACAAGATATCGTCTTTGCCGGCGGCAGTGATGAGGAACACTGGACTCAGACATCCATGTTTGACGCCATGGGCGCGCTGTCTACCAAATTCAACGACACCCCCGAGCGAGCGTCCCGACCATATGATCTTGATCGAGATGGTTTTGTGGTTGCCAACGGCGCGGGGGTGGTAGTGGTTGAAGAGCTTGAGCATGCCCGTAAACGAGGTGCGAAAATCTATGGTGAAATCGTCGGTTACGGGGCAACAGCGGATGGCTTTGAAATGGTGGCGCCATCGGGAGAAGGGGCAGCCCGCTGCATCAAAATGGCTCTGGACATGACGGACAACTCCATCGACTATATCAACGCCCATGGGACTTCAACGCCCAGAGGAGATCTGGTTGAATTACAGGCAATCCGTCACGTTTTTGGTAACAAAATTCCTCCAATCAGTTCCACGAAATCGCTGTCAGGGCATTCGCTGGGAGCGGCCGGTGTACACGAGGCTATCTACAGCCTGCTGATGCTGAATCATAATTTCATTGCCGCCTCAGCCAATATTGAGAATATGGATCCCGAAGCGGCAGACATGAACATTGTTACAGAAATGCGAGAAGAACGTCTGGAAACTGTGATGTCAAACAGCTATGGCTTTGGTGGCACCAATGGCTGCCTGATATTCAGTAAATTTTTTTAAAATGAGATACCAGGTCAGGCTATCCGTAACACACACTACTCCTGTGCTTTACTCTCCTTGTCTATTCGGCGTGGACCTTCCGTGATCAACACCTTTTTAAAGTCTTTAGAATTGAGCGTTGAATTCCACTTGCTGTTTTGAGGCCCTTCCTATACCGTACAAGTATGGCAAATTCAGGCCCCTGTCAGAAACAGGTGTCCAGCGATATTCATTTTTCCTTGTAAAGTATAACAGATGCCAATGAGCTCCTTTTTTTTCACATCCAGGTGCTTTATCATTAGTCTCTTTGCACTTATGGCAACAACAAGTGGCCAGGCTCGAGATCTCCCTGAAATCCTTGACGGTGGCCAGCTTGTCATTGGCATTCGAGAACGCCCATCCCTGTACTCTCCGACCACCCCTGAGCTTCCTGGGTTCGCATACGAAATAGTAAACGCCTTTGCCAAAAACCTGGGAGTCTCACTCCGTATCGTTACAATCTCCAAATTTAAAGACTACTGGATGCATGGTGACACCTTTTTGCTCCGCGAAAAAAATATTATCAGGACGCCGGATATCTATCAATCCATTGACCTTGCCGCTGAAATATTTACCGTCACAGATCGTCGTCGGAAGCTGATCCATATGGTGCCGTATATTGACAATGTGGAAATCTTTTACGGCCACGAAGAAATCAACAGCAACTCCTACGAAACTCTCAGGGGGAAGAGTATTTTCCTTTTTGAATCAATGAGTTTCTATACTATTGTTTCCAAAAGACTGAAAGGCCTGGCTATCCCATTTTCGATCTCCAAAATCCATATTCAGGCAGGAGAAGTTATCACAGATTCGACGGATGGAGCGTCTGAAGCCCAGGATGTCCACCTTATGGTACTTCCCAAAGACCAGGAGCTTTTCGGCTTGGGTTCCTACATGTTGGTTGTGGGAAAGGAACTGGACGTCGGCATCACCGATTCCATGCTGCTGTTACGCACCCTGCATCAAGAAACGATGTTACGCAACAAGCTCAAGCCGCTCTTCCCGGCCCGCGACACAGCTAGCCAACTGGCCTTTGGCTGTGCCCATGGCACACCACTGCTCAACACACGCCTGGATACCTTTATGAAAGACTTCACTACTTCAACAGAATTCTCTCAACTTCTGATGAAATACACCGGATACACCACAGTTGAATACAAAGCCCTTATCGTCAGCGGCACTGTCAGGTAAATGTCCTCATGACCCTGCAAAAGAAATTTTTCTTTACCTCTCTTCTACTCTTTATTCTTGCGCTGAGCGGGCTCTCGGTCATCTACTTCTCACAGATGTTTCACCTGCGATCCACTCTTGAACAGCAGGTCCTGCAGCTTTCAACAGACTATTATGCCGAGAAGTTCCTGCGTTTCCACAAACAGTATATCCTATTGGCTTCTTCCATCGACAGTATGGGAAATCTGGATAGCCTTTTTGATAAAAACCCCATGCTTCGTAAAATCGTCAGGAAAAATTTCATCCAGGATCTACAGCTGTTCAAAGAGAAATACCCCCTGATCCTCCAAATAAAGATTAGCGACACGAACTATGCTCAGTCCTTTCTTTATCCGGAAAAAGAGATCTGGCGGGAGAGCAGCGCAAGTGAACAGGAATGTCCTTACCAGGTCTCAGATAGCCTGATAATAACGACCTTCTCAAACACCGGGAAGACCGAGAGTAAAATTCAGTTTATTATCAACATCAGCGGGCTCCTTGAAACCATGATGGAGCAGAGCCACAATGTCTCCCTAGTCGTGGGTAAAGGGGATTGTGGAGTCTTTATTAAAGACAGCAAACAGACAAGAATTCTCAATGCTGCTGCCATGGTACCACTACTCCGCAGTGGTGCTGGCGAGACCGTCACTCTCTCTGAAACAGAGTATCTTGTCAGTCGCGTCAACAGCCGGCAACACCCTGTTTTTGTTTTGGAATCTCTGGATGCCAGTCGTCAGGCAATCGTCCGGACCCTTATCTTTCTCTCTCTCTTTGTCATATTTTTTTCAGTAATTATTCTAGCTCTGACCCATTTAGTATCAATACGTATCACTCGTCCAATCCAAAATCTCGCAAAGCAGGTCAGCGGATTCAAAAGAAGGACATTTCGCCCTCTCACAATCAATTCAAACGACGAAGTGGGAGCCTTGTCCACTGCTTTTAACACGATGGGTACTGAAATTCAGGCATTTACAGAGACCCTTGAGAGTAAGATTTTAGCGCGCACCGACGAACTAGAGACAGCCAACAAAAAACTCTCGGAACTCTCCAATAAAGATGCCCTGACTACTCTCCATAATCGCCGCTTCTTTGACGAAAAGTCCCTCGAAATTTACGAGCTTGCAGGCAGAAACCACAGGGTGTTCTGTTTGGCTATTATTGATATAGACTTCTTCAAACGACTCAACGACCGCTACGGACACCAGACTGGTGACGTCTGCCTAGTGCAGCTGGCAAAAATTATGAAAAATAATTTCCAGCGAAGTACCGATTATATTGTCCGCCACGGAGGTGAAGAATTTGCCATATTCACTCTGGGAGAAACGGGAAATAATTTCGCCACACGGTTGGAGAACCTGCGCCGCGAAGTTGCCGAGAATGAGGTCTGTGACGTCAACACCGCTGAGAACGTGAAATTCACAATCAGTATCGGATACTGCCTCTTCCATCCGGAAGAGAAGAGCAGCACCCTTCACGAAATAATTGCAAAGGCAGATTCCGCCCTGTATCTGGCAAAGGATACTGGCAGAAACAGGCTGGAAGTGGCGAACCGCTCAACCGGACTCTAAATATTCTGAAGCGATGGGGGGCGTTACTCCGTTTGGGCTGAGTCGTCTGGTTCCAATCCCGGTCTCGTCTGTTGTCGGAAAGTGGTTATCTTTTGCTGACCGTTTTTAATCGTTAACGGGCTATTCATTCAGCTCGCCCATAACCATGGGAATTGCTGCTTATGTTTTTCTTCGTAGCGATCTATTTGCTCGGTTTGCTTGAGGGTTAAGCCAATGTCATCCAACCCATTCAACAAATTGTGTTTACGAAAACCATCAAGTTCGAATTCGACCTCAATTCCACCCGGCGTGCTGACTTTCTGCTTTGCTAGGTCTACGGTGAACTCGACACCTTCATTGTTTGAAATCTCGTTCATTAATGCCTTCAGGGTATCGGCTTCAACTACTACTGGCAAGATACCGTTTTTGAAACAGTTGTTGTAAAAAATGTCGGCAAAACTGGTGGAAATAATGGTGTTGAAACCATAGTCATCTATTGCCCATGGAGCGTGTTCGCGTGATGATCCGCAGCCAAAGTTGTCGCCAGTGACAAGTACCTTTGCGCCTGCAAAATTCGGGTTATTCAATTCAAAGTCTGGATTGAGGGACCCGTCTTCCAAGAAGCGCCAGTCATGGAACAAGTGTTGGCCAAAACCAGTGCGCTCCACTTTTTTCAAAAACTGTTTTGCAATGATTTGGTCTGTGTCTACATTGCTACGATTCATCAACGCCGCAACGCTAGTGTGTTTAGTATATTTTTCCATGATTAGTTTGCCTCCAATTCACGAATATCAACAAAGCGCCCAGCGCCAGCGGTTGCGGCAGCCATAGCAGGGGAGACCAAGTGCGTTCGGCCCCCTTTGCCTTGGCGACCTTCAAAGTTACGATTAGAAGTCGACGCGCAACGCTGGCGAGGTTCAAGTTGATCGCCGTTCATGGCCAAACACATTGAGCATCCTGGTTCACGCCATTGCCAGCCAGCTTTTTTGAAAATTTTGTCCAGACCCTCTTGCTCAGCCTGTTTTTTAACCATGTAGGAACCCGGCACGGCGATAGCTGTCACATGCCCCGGCACTTTAGTGCCTTTAGCAACTTCGGCGGCAGCGCGAAAGTCTTCGATTCTAGAGTTGGTGCAAGAACCAAGAAACACATAATCAACTTCGATATCGGTTATCTTGGTACCTGCCGTCAAGCCCATGTAAACTAAAGCGCTTTCACAGGCGATTCGTTTTCCTTCTTTATCAAAATCGCTAGGTGCAGGTACTGTTTCATTTACTGCAACTACTTGCTCCGGAGATGTTCCCCACGTTACTTGCGGCGCAATATCTTCTGCGCGCAATTGAACGACTAAGTCAAACTCAGCATCCGTATCGGTCGGTAGAGACTTCCAATAAGCGACAGCTTGATCCCAATATTCGCCTTTGGGGGCAAACTCTTTGCCTTCAAGGAAATTATAGGTTTTCTGATCTGGGGCTACCAATCCAGCGCGAGCGCCACTTTCAATAGCCATATTGCAAAGCGTCATACGGCCCTGCATTGACAACGCTTCAATTGCCTCGCCTGCGTATTCAATTACAAAGCCATTGCCGCCAGCGGTGCCGATTTTACCGATGATTGCCAAGGCAAGGTCTTTGGCTGTGCTGAATTGAGATAATAGTCCGTCAATCTTGACCAGCATCGTTTTAGACTTGGACTGTGGCAAACATTGAGTCGCCATCACATGCTCAACTTCAGAAGTGCCAATACCAAATGCTAAGGCACCAAATGCACCGTGAGTCGCGGTATGACTGTCACCGCAAACGGTGGTCATACCAGGATGTACGAAACCGTGCTCGGGAGCGACTACATGAATAATGCCATTGTTCTTGCTTTCCATGTCATACAAAGTCAGCCCGTGCTCAGCACAGTTATCCATCATGGTTTGCACCTGCTTTGCACCGATGGGGTCAGGCAAATTGATTCGGTGGCTCTGAATAGTCGGCACACAATGATCCAGCGTCGCTAGAATGCTCTGTGTATTACGGATTTTACGCTGCGCTATTTTTAAGCCTTCAAAGGCTTGCGGAGACGTGACTTCGTGCATCAAATGTCGGTCTACATACAGAAGTGGTGCTTGGCCAGGTTCTTGATGCACAAAGTGCGAGTCCCAGATTTTTTCGTACATGGTCTTAGCCATGGTGTACCTCTTTATTAATTCTTGTGTGAGAAAGTGTTCTGTGAGCGCTTAGACCCCAGTCTCAAGTATTAGTCGCAAGTAATGAGTTGTATTGGTGCGAAAAATAGCAAATGCTATTGATAATAAAAATTTATTGTTTTTATAGTATCAATTCCAATTTGGAATATATTGTTATTATCTATTGTTATGAAAATGTCGACAAGTAATGCCTTTATTGCGGTCTCTTGCTACGAATTCTTCTCGAAAGTGTCGGGGCATCCATTTGTCACCCCACTGGCTTTTCCGTAAGCACCGCAGATGAGTTTATTGTGGATATCACCTAGCATATCCCAGAAAAAAGTTTCCAGCTTGTCCGCTATTACAATTGGTACTCCAACCGTATGTGGGGAGAACAGCGTAAGGTTGAGGATTTGAATTTTGTTGGGGGGAGGGGCGGGAAACGATCGATATCAGTAAGTTGATGATGGTTGATGTGGCAGGCAGGCTACAGTCCCCGAGAATCCCCCCTTCACTCTGGTTGGAGTGCACCTCAAGGGTGTTGGCTTCGTTGGCACATAAGAAAGTGTGGGAGGTGGATCCTTTGGTCTGTCCACACTGCTAGGCTGAGGTGAAGATCGTCAGTGTTATGGTTGAACGGAAGGTCATCCGTAAGATCCTGATCCACCTGAAGCTTAGGCAGGCAATGAGATACGCGGTTCTCCTCATTGGCTGGGAAAAGTAGATGCATTTCAACTCCTTCTAAGCAGGGGAAACTAGCAGCCAAATGCTTCTTTTTGTACTGGTCGCAGACAAAAAAAGCTCGATCTGGGTAGAATTATCACCCTCTAATCGTAAAAAGATCTCAAGCTATTGTCGTTCAGCCAATAATATTTCAAGGTTAGCCTGTAAATCCGATTGCCGAACTGGCTTAGCCAGGAAGGCGTCAGGTCTACTTTCCCGGAAAGGAAGATCATTTTTTGAATACCCGCTGGTTAACAGAATTGGGATGGTGGCATCAATCTTTCTGATTTTATTCATAGCTTCAATCCCATCCATTTCAGGCATTAAGATGTCCATGACAATCGCGCAAAAAAGAATGTCCTGTTTTTCGACCTGATTAACAGCCTCCCTGCCATTTTCAACTGTATGCACAGTAAACCCTATCTGCTCAAGTAACATTCGCACAGTAATTAAAATAATGGGCTCATCGTCAACCAGGAGAATGTCCCCAGATAACGGTGCTCCCGTGTATCCGAGCTTACCGGAAAAACCAATTGTTCTCTGCGTTACTGCAGAAAGAACTGGTAACAGCACTCTTACCGTAGAACCTATATTCGGTCTGCTCTCAATAGTTATGGCGCCACGGTGGGTCTGCATGATCCCTGCGGTCAAGGCAAGGCCAAGTCCTCTGCCTACCAGGCGAGTGGTAAAAAAAGGTTCAAAAATCTGTTGAATATTCTCCGGGCTCATTCCATGCCCGGAATCTTTTACCTGACAGAATGCATACATCCCGCCCTCCAGGTTGTTATCCCGGAAAAACAGCGGAAAATCGTCTGTGGTAAAATAATCGTGCCCAAAAGTGATGTCGATTGTTCCGGTATCGTTTCCCAAGGCCTCGTAAGCATTGGTGAGTACACTTTTTAACACTTCTTTTATCTGCGTTGGATCCATTGAGCAGAAAAGGGGGTGGCGCGGTGGAACGAATGTAAGGGCTGGTGCAGGATGAAAATTGCTTTTAAGGCTTACGATAATTTCCCTGAAAAGATCGGCAAAAGAGATCTCTTCAAGCTGCAGAGGCTTTTGGCCCACATAACTGAGCATCATAGAACCGATCTGAGAGGCACCCTCGGCAGCCTCTAGAGCTCGTGAGGCCATCTGGTAGACAGGGGTCTCCTCAGGCAAACTGCGTGTTAATAGCTCTAGGTTTCCATGCACTCCGGTCATGGAGTTGTTAAAACGGTGGGCAATGGCTCCAGCCATGGTTTTCAGACTAGCCAGTTTTTGAAGTTGTTCATTGTGTTGGCTTGTCTTTAACCGTTGTTCCTCCTGCATTTTTTGTTCAGTAATATCACGGATTATTTCCATATTGGAGATTGTGCCATCACTATTGGTAATGGGTGTGGCTACAATTTCGTAGGTTCTGCCATCGGCCATGGTTGGAGAGTAACGCACCTTACGGCTGTGCTCAATAACTTCGCCTAATTTGCATTGGGAGCAGGGACTTTTCTTCCCCATAATTGCATGATAACAGCTGTTGCCATGATGATCCCCAAACCAGTTGAGGAATGTATTGTTCATTGCCCGAAAACTATAATCGGCATCAATTACACACAGTCCCAGACCAATATCGTCAATGGCTGTGATATGCCGTTGCAGCCGTTCCTTACTTTGCAGTAACGCTTGTTCAACCAGTCTGCGTTCTTCAATCTCAAGACGCATTATTTTATTGGCTTCAGCAAGCGCCGTTGTTCGTTCCCGGATAATAGCGTCACGATTGAAAATCTGCTCCAGATGCTCATCTTCAATCGCCTCTGCGTGTTCCGTCAGTTTTTTAATCCAGGGTACGGTTTTTAATATACCCTTGGTGAGACGTGTCAGCACTCCTGGCTCCTGATAGCGAAGTTCACAATCCCAGATAGCTTTGCTACTTTCCTCAATGGTTTCCAAGCCGGAGTCAATACAGTGAAGAGAGGCACGGACATTCGTTGCCCCGGCCAACCTGGCATAGGAAGCAAGGCATCCTGCATTCCACTGCATGGTAAAATCACTTGGAATAATTCCAGGATTATGAATAATCCGAATGTCCACGCGTCCCTTGCCAAGACGCTGGACATGGTATTGTTTGGTTCTGTTATACTTAGCAGCCTCTCGGGAAACTCTATGGGCTACCCGGTGGGTACCCAGCAAAGGGATTCCAAGAGCTGCCTTAATGACCGGTTGGGTTTTATGGATGGTACGGCCTATTTTAAAACCGAGTCTGGGGTCAGGGATATGCTCCTGAATTAAATCATGAAGAGCCTTCACAAAAATATGGGAAAACCAGTATCTCGGATTTAGTAAATGCTCGAGACTCACCTGTTCAACCTTCCCGTTTTGCAGGTTTTCCACATAACAGGGGAACATCTGCGCAATTGTGTCTATCAGCTGCTGTAGATCCAAGTCTCCATAGTTTTCCTGTAGATATTGGATCAACCAATAGGTATTCAATGCCGAGACTTCCTTCGGCATCACTTTTTTCTCCTTATTTTTAATCATTTGTTTGCATCATTATGACATGGGATTCATGGGTTCCCGATAGCGAATCGTCGTGACGTGCATTTGCAGTATATCCAGACCATTCCTTAGGACAATAACAGGATGCAACCTTACTCATTGAAACTTCCACTGGAGACCGCAGGACAAGCTCCACACATCTTTGTCATAGGTAATCCCAAGCAAGTCAGTGGTATCCTCGTAAAAAACCTTAGCGATCCCCAGGGTGAAAGTGAAATCCTCTGTGGGACTCCAGACGCCTCCCAGGGCCATTGTATGGGCATCAAGCTTTGGTTCTTCTGGTAAAACAAGAAGCTGGTCAGTGTCAATTGCACTGTAAGTATAGAGGTACCCCATGCTGATCAACCATTCCTTGTTAAAACGGTACTCATTGGCAAAGCCAAGCTCATAGCTGTTGCCGGCACCATCAAAACCTGTTTCCCAGGTGGCACTTTTCTCAAAATAGTAGATCAGGTTGACATCCAGTTTGAGTTTGTCTGATATCTTGTAGGCTATCCCCGTTCCCAGTAAAGCTGGCAGGTCCTCTCGCTGTTTTCTCCCGTCAGCGTATCCCATACGTGCCAATAGAGGTGCTCCCTGCCTGGCTTCAAGTTCAAAGTTCAGCTTGACTGCTGTTTCAAAGCGCAGGCCAATGTTGAAACGATCATTGGGAGAAATATTTACGCCAAAAACTCCCCCTAAGCCTTCCGCTTCATCTCTAAACTCAGTTACAGTATCACCAAAAATCGGCAGCTCTGCAGCAGTGAGGGTGTACTCTTTAAATGCTGTGACATAACGAACACCAGCGGATAGTGAGAGTACAGGGTTTACAGAATAGGCCCCACCAACCGTATAACCAGCATACAAACTCTCAGCCTGAACACGTTGGGGAAATAGGCCGGCAACTGAAAAAGGTACGCCAAGAAGACTGTTGAGGATGGTGACAGATCTTGCGTTCCCCTGTTCATAATCAACTTTCCCTCCTCCTCCAACGACAGAGGCTGCAATATAACCAGCCCACTTCTCTTCTTTATGGATGGCAAAAAATCCGGGCAGAAAAGAACTTTTGTCTTGCTCAAGCTGACCAACAGAAGGAATTGAATTTTTATAGTTTTTCGCTATATACTGTACATCCAACTTCACATATTTTCCTGTTGCCATTTGCATTACGCCAGCAGGATTATAGACTGCAATATCAGCGTAATCTGTTGCGGCCTGCCTGTTTAAGGTCCTGAAATAATCGGCACTCATATTTTGTTTGTTGATGATGCCTCCGGCAAAAAGTGGTGTGGCGATGCAACTAAATAGAGCTGCCAGTTGCACGGTAGTTACAATTCTTCTCATTATTCTCTTTCCTGTAGGCGTTGACGGTTGCAGCCAATGCACGTTTTTTGTCTTAACGGGTTGACAACTTGAATAAATTAAACAAAAAAGTTTATATTTCACCGGCCTAAAAATGAGTCACGATTCATTAAAACATGGTTTGCTGAGATTTTAAATAGCGTATACATCTATTTTTACACGCAGCGTAAATATATCTCACGCATAATCAAGAGGTTACAGCATCGCTCAATGGAGGTAATAGCTTTTGAGTCCACTTGTGTTGAACAAGGAAAAATTCTGTGAATTCAGGGTATTAGACAGGTTGTGAAAAGTATATTGGCACAATAGCCAGTCTTACTGTGGGAGGCTTTTGGTGCCAATTTTGCCAATTATTTACTATAACTTAGCAAGTTATGGGAAATGTTCAGGGTAGGATGAAAAAAAACAAACAAACAAAAACTTACCTATGATACGGTCCTGAATTTCCAGAGCATGTTAAGTATAACCCTATATTGGGATTTTATTGTCAACCCAAGTGGTTATCCTTAAACCCGCCACTTCTAGTGGAGGACCCGGAAAGGTTCTATCGATCCAGTGTGAAATGAGATAGGCTCATCCCCCGAAGATAGCCCCGCGACAGGGTAAATTTAGAGGAAGAGCCTATGCATGACTGGGAGAGCTTATCCCACGTAAGGTGGGTTTGCAAATATCATATAGGAATAGCACCGAAAGATCGTCAAAAAGGACTTTATGGCAAATTAAAATGAGATCTTGGTGAAATACTACGCGACTTGTGTCGCCAGCACGGTGTGGATTTACTTGAGGAACATTTGATGCCAGATCATGTGCACATCTGCCTACGAGTACCACCGAAACATAGCATTGCTGTTGTGATCGGTTGTTTAAAAGGAAAAAGTGCTGTTTGTATTCATCGAAAAGCGGGAAGCAAACGTGTTACAGGGTTACATTTTTGGGCCCGAGTTTATTGTGTGAGCACCGTCGGGCATGACGGATGAACCCGAAGCGTCACTTTAAGGTTTACACTGCACTCGCAGTGCTATTCTCACGAAAATGTCCCTTTTTGAGGGGGCTTCCTGAGGCCTCCCGCTATGCGGGAGGAGCTTCATTCCATTGATCTCTGTAGTTTCAAATAGTCCGGCCATTTTTGTTCTCATAAAAAGTATTTAAACTGCGTAGCGAACATGCTCTGTTATTCAAGATTGCCCTCAAGAAGGTGAGCACCTCAATTGGAGTAATACGAGTGAGGTGCTCTAAAATAGAGGTTCGCTCTATAGAGAAGTGGCCCCAATAATTTGAACAAGCCTATAAGTGGTTAATCTGCTACCTTTACCAGTCCCCGAAGGACTAACAAATGGAGCAGAAGATGACAAGAAGAACGAGACGAACGCATTCACCGGTGTT
>Ga0208901_1000242_pt1 | contig 34099 bp, 23 predicted proteins | sample AntAceMetag02UKF_FD_184764 | JGI IMG/M metagenome (GOLD analysis project Ga0208901, IMG submission 184764) | Saline lake microbial communities from Ace Lake, Antarctica - Antarctic Ace Lake Metagenome 02UKF (SPAdes) (version 2) | ecosystem: Environmental > Aquatic > Non-marine Saline and...
GAAAGTCGATGATTCATGCCCCATGCCGTGGCATCATTGCCTTTTGTAATGTGGAGAAAGGAGAGATTGTTCGGGCAGGGACTCCCATTACCCGCATAATCGATCTGCAGCAAATAAAGATAAATGTATCTCTTGGCGAAAAAGATATTCATGTTTTGAGGGAAAAAGAGCGATTTGATTTTACCGTTGATGCGATACCGGGAGAAAAATTTTCTTGCACGCTCCTTTTCCTTTCGCCAACAGCAGACCCTGTAACCAGGTCTTTTCCAACTGAATTTGCTGTGTATGATCCCGACCCCCGAATGGCTGATGGGATGACTGTCAGGCTCGAACTTCCCACTGTGGCCCATGGCAGAAAGATTAAGATTCCTTCTGCCTGGCTTGCGGAAGAAGATGGAAAAACGGGAATCTTTCTCGTGGATGATGGAAAGGCCATATTCAGAGAAGTGACGCTGGGTGCTTATTACGATAACAGAATAGAAATTCTGTCGGGTCTGAAAGAAGACGAACAGATAATTATCAACCCTTCAGGGCTCACAAGCGGCGATTCTGTGAACCCGTGAACGGTACAATGAGAACATATCAGGGAGGTTTGGCAGTTCATGATAACCTACCATCTGGGAATTTATGCTGGCCATGATACGGGTGTGGCGGTAGTGGATGAGAATCTCAACGTCGTGCATCTTTTTGAAGAGGAGCGGTTTAACGGCGAAAAGATGACTTACTTTAATCCCTATTTCGCTCTGAAAGAGATTGTCAGACTTGATCTGAAGCACTTCAAAACCATTACTTTCGGGTTCAATCCAGACGAGGCCCAGGCCGATTTTCTCAAAAAATTTGTTCGTTTCCAGAAAGTACGCAGTGAAGAAATCCTGGAATATCTCTCCGGGAAAATGACCTGGGATGAAGTGTGCTTTACGGGACATCACGATTGCCATGCGGCGGGGGCATTTTTTCCCTCGGGTTTCGACAACGCCCTGATTATGGTGGCTGATGGAACGGGTGAATCGGAGGCCACATCCTTTTATGGTGGAAAAGGTACCGCAATTTCAAGGATTTCAAGGGAACTGACCAACGATTTTTCATTGGGGATCCTTTATCAATATTTTACGGAATGGCTTGGCTACAGATCTCACAACACTTCACAGCATTGCGGAAAAATCATGGGACTTGCCAGTTACGGGAAGCCTGTTTACAAGGAGCGTATCCTTGAGATGCTTCGCAGCAGTGAAGGAGCTGGATACCGTTGGCCAGGGGGGTCTCTTCTGGAAATGAGGGGGGAAATCGCAGCCGTTTTCGGCCCTCCCCGACCGCGACCCACGAATCATTTCAGTGTGAAACAGGCTGATGTGGCCTGCAGTATTCAGGAAGTCCTCGAAGAGATTGTTCTTGAAAAGCTTGAAGTCATCAGGGAAATTCATCCATTTCAGAATCTTTGCTTTTCCGGTGGCGTCGCCATGAACAGCCTTCTCAATTACCGTATTTTGAAGTCTGGGGTCTGCAATGATATTTTTGTGCAACCCCTCTCCTCGGACAGGGGAATAGCACTGGGTGCTGCCTTAGCGGCGGCCGCAAGGTCTTCTTCCCCAAATTCTTTCACTTCATCAGGGGAAATTCAGAATGTCTATGTCGGTTATGGAGAGTCTTCGCCACAGGGACAGCTGGCCAGGGTGATCAGGGAATACGATCTCCCAATCTTTGTGGAAAGCAGGGATGTTACCCCCCAGGAGATAGCGGGATTCCTTGACGCGGGCCAGATCCTATCCCTTTTTCAGGGGAAACAGGAAATAGGTCCGAGGGCGTTGGGAAATCGTTCTATTATGGCTGCGCCCACCGTTGCCTCACGGGACAGGACCAATGAGGGGATTAAATACAGGGAATCCTGGCGGCCCTTTGCTCCCACAATCATTGAAGAAGAAGTGGGGCGTTATTTCGATAGTGATCGGGCGGAGCCTTTCATGTCGGTCATCTATGGGGTCCTTCCAGACAGGACAAAAGGCATGGAAGGCGTTACCCATGTGGACGGAACGGCCCGGCTCCAAACGGTGAGTGAAAAACAAAACCCCCTATTTTATGAAATCATAAAGGAATATGGAAAAATAAGTGGAATCCCCGTTATCTTGAATACCTCCTTCAATATCAACGCCCAGCCTATCATCCGCACCGTATATGACGCCGTCCTTACATTCCTGTGTTGCGGAATAGACGGTCTTCTCATCGAAAACACCCTGGTCAGAAAAAAGGAAAGTCTGCCGAGGGAGTGCCTGAACCGGTTGGATCGTATCTTGGCGGAAGTTACCAGAGATGCCCGGTCCATCGTACTGCAGATTCTTGATTATTCGGAGGAAACCCAGAGGCTGCTTTCTGAAATTTTGGGGTCCCCCAGTATTCGGTTTCGAAAGTGTTATGGATCAAAACCCATTGCGCGATGTTTTGTGAAAGGGCATACGAAAATGAGCTGGAATATTCTGTCAGATATGACACCGTATGTGGAGCAGTTCATCTATGGAGAAGGAGGAAGCCCGAGAATCGATGACAATGAAATCTGCATTCTGGTATCCGGGAAAAAGCTCATAGAAGCTTCGAGCAAGCCAACCAGGACCTATGTGGGATTTGATCGGGAAGTACACGGTGAAATCATCCGATCCTGTCACGCCATGCCCGGCAGTGAACGGTATTATTTCTTAGATCGGGAATATCATCTATTTGATGTGGACTACCTTTATGGAAGGTTGGAACCATTCAGGATAGAAGAAGCAAGGACGCTGACTTATGGAGATGCGTTTTCTAAGGAAAAGGCCGGGAAAGTCGTTGCGCTGAATCGTTCCCGTGAAGACAACGTGGATGAAAAACGGCATATCAGCAGTGAACAGGAAGATATGTACGAGACCCTCGCGGATGCGTAGGGCAATTTTGAAATTTGAAACTGGAAATTTGAAATTGGATGCTTTCTCGTTCCCATTCACCAGCGTGGAAATGTATAAGTTTCTTCCTTGATCTGCCCCCGCTTTAAAGCGGGAAGGCTACGCTCGTCTGAAAATGGCCAATGACTAATGCCCGATATTTTCTCAAGACTTGCGGTGAGATGCTGCTTGGTCATTTGTGAAAACGCCCAGCTTGTGTCCTGTCCTGTCGTTGATGAATGTGGCGGAAAGAACCATTCCTTCCCTGTAAGTCATTTTGAGGGGGAACATGTTGTCCATCCGGATAGTGACGTAGATTCTTCTGTCTTCTGATCGTTCAATTAATCCTTTGATGAGTTCCCCGCCGATTCCCCGGTCTCTAAAACCTTCTTTTACTACAGTATATCCCCGTTCCAAGTATCCGGAAAGATCCAGTCCCGTGACGATTTCAATTTTTTTTCTATAGACTTCCTTAGGGAATTTATGGGTGCTGGTGCCGATGATCTCATTTCCATAGGCGGCATATCCCACCAGGAAGGCGTTGCGGAGGTTTTCTCGGGCCCAGGACGTTCCTACGTCTGCAGCTTCCTTGATGAGGTGGTAAATTTCCTCTAGGATCTCGGCCTCAATTTCTTCAGGTTTTCGAAACGTATATTCTATTTCAGGCTTTGTTGAGTTGTTGAGTTGTTGAGTTGTCGAGTCGTTGCCGTTTGAATGCATGGTATTATTCTGGAAAACTATCAGGCATCGATGGCCTGGCTGAAAAACATACTCGATACAAAAAGATCCTGAAAACGGGGCAGACCGGAAAGTTCCACATATTTCATTCGATCGGCAATGTGTTCCGCTTCATTTCTCTGGGTTTTGTCCATCAGGGCGAGACAGGAGCCGTGCAGGGCGGCATTTCCGATTCCGATAACTTTCGCCGTGGAACAGCCCGGAATAAGGTCGATATCGCAAGCATCAGCCGGGTCCACATAATTCCCTCCGGCGCCTGCGAGGAGAATCAGGTCAGGCTTTTCAAATCCCGAAGTTTCTATGGCTATCTGCGCCCCGGCATGAAGGGCGGCCTTGGCCATCTGAAGTTCGGACAGGTCTTTTCTGCTGAGAACAATGTCTTCTTCCAGGCTTGTTTCAGACCTCCAGACCAGGACAAACTCCAAGCCATCCTGCCCCTGGCGCAAACGGTGGGATTTGACGGCTTCATTGAAGCTCCCGTTTGCAAGGATGATTCCGTTCCTTACCATTTCAGCCGCTGCTGAAATAATCCCCGAACCGCAAATTCCAAGAGTCTTTTTACCCGGGATTGTCCAGACTTTGACGTCGTATGTGACGGGATCGATCTTTACCCGATCTATGGCGCCGGCGGCGGCACGCATGCCAAAACGGATGTGCCCCCCTTCAAAGGCGGGTCCTGCTGCGGTTGAACAGCAGATCAGTCCCTTGTTGTTTCCAAAGATGATCTCACCATTGGTTCCCATGTCGATAAGCAGGGTTGCCGGTTTACGCCTGTGAATTCGGGTAGCCAGAGCACAGGCGATGGCATCGCTGCCAACGAATCCTGTTTTTACCGGAAGCAAATAGGTGTACGCGGAGGGACTGATTTCCAAACGCAGATCCTTCGCCTTCAGGTATTCTCCTTTCTGAAAAACCGGCGTATACGGCGCCTCTCCGAGATATCTGGGGACTACCCCCGCAAAAAGATGATGCATGGCGGTATTTCCCACCACTGTTGCTTCCAGAATACGGGTCGAATCGATTCCAGCCCTATCTGCGGCATCCCTGATCAGATTATTCATACAACCGATGATTCGAGATTGCAGCAGGTCCAGGTTGTCTTTTCCTTTATTGCAGAAACTGATACGGGTAAGGAGATCCTCCCCGAAAGGGATCTGGGGATTCATGACGGCTCCTACGGCTGCTTTTCTGCCGGAAACCAGATCCATGAGGCAGGCGGCCACCGTCGTTGTGCCTATGTCAAAGGCTATTCCAAAGAATCCATCTTTGTTGCCGGAGCTGACATCAATGATTTCCTTTCTTCGAAAAACGACAGCATTTATTTTCCCGCCACCGGAACGAAGCACACGGGGAAGGTTTTTGAGGACGTGAGAATCGATTCGTAGATTTTTCAGCCCATATCCTTCTCTGAGGGCGGAGAAGACCCTTTCTTTGTCTGCCGTTACGTGCCCAAGGACGGGTGCCGGCACTTCCACTCGCAGCGATTGCAGTATTGGATTCAGTCGACCGGAGTAGTTATAGCTGGTTGTGGAAGTAAGAATTACCTGACGTCCTATCCGGCTTTCTTCAGGGATATGGACCGTCGCCCCGCTTTTCAGGATTGTCTCACAGGCGAGGCGGAATCCTTTCCGGGTCAGTTCGCCCAGAATTTCCATTTCGTGGTCAGTTGGGTCCGGGAATCGACCATCGATGGCTTCTATCCTGATCTTGCACTTGCCGCAGGTTTTCCGGCCACCACAGTCCGAAGTCAATGGTACGCCTGCATCCCTTGCTAACTCCAGGAGATTGGATTTTCCATCTGCTTTGTTTTCCTTTCCAAATGGTTGAAATACAATGGTTTTCATGCCTTATTTCGTCACCATCTCCTTTATTTTGGTCACCCCTTCCGCCGCATCCTTTGCATAGGCATCGGCCCCGCACTTGTCGAGCACAAATTTTCGGGTCATGGCCGCGCCACCGCATACGATTTTCACGGCATTTCCCAAGGTACTGTTCCTGATAGCCTTTACGGTCTCTTCGACGTAGGGGTCGCCGGTTGTCAGAAGGGAGGATAGTCCGATCACATGGGCATGGTTTTCTTCTGCCTTGGCTACGAAAATCTCCGGGGGGACATTTTCGCCTAAATCGATCACGTTGAAACCGGAACTTTCCAGCAGGAGTTTTGTCAGGTTCTTTCCTATATCGTGGAGATCACCGAAAACCGTGCCAATCACCACCGTCCCCAAGTTCCTGCCTGCGTCTGTCTTCATGAGCGGTTTTACGATGTCCATGCAGGCCTGCATGGTCCGGGCTGAAATCATCATTTCCGGGACAAAGATTTCCTTTTTTTCAAAACGCTTTCCCACGGCATTCAGGCCTGCAATGAGGGCATGGTCGATGATATCGCCGGGGTCAGTTTTGTTTTTCACCGCTTTTCTTGTAAGCTCCACTGCTTCTTTCAGTTTTCCGGCAATCACCGCATCCTTTAGTTCCTCAATATCTGTTTTGCTTGGTTCAATTTCCACTTGGGAGCTTCCTGGGGATCTCACGGCTTCCGGACCTTTTCCTATGGAGGAAAGATAGTTCATGCAGAACGCATCTTTCCCGGAAAGCAGGTCTGCAGTGATGACTGCCTGCTTCATGGTCGTCACCGTAGGGTCTAGAATCGGGCATGTCAGTCCATTGGAAACCGCCATGGCAAGGAAGAGGGCATTAATGGCATTCCGTTCCGGAAGTCCAAAGGAAATGTTGCTCAAACCAAGCGTCTGGTTCACGTGAAGGTTATCCCGTATCAGCCGCAGGGCTCGGATCGTTTCAACACCCGCCATGCTATCAGCGCTTATGGCCATGGCAAGGGGGTCGATGATCACGTCCTCTGCCGGAATTCCCATCTCCATGGCTTTTTCTACAATGGTTCGAGCGATTTCAAGCCTTTCCTCCGCCTTTTTCGGGATCCCTCGGTCGTTCATGGTAAGACCAATTACGGCTGCACCGTACTCTTTTACCAGGGGAAGCACCCTTTCAAGCCTGTCTTTTTCTCCGTTTACTGAGTTTACCAGTGCCTTTCCCTTGTAGACTTTCAGCGCGGCTTCAAGAGCCTCCGGCAAGGCCGAGTCAATACACAAGGGCAGATCCGTGACTTCTCCTATGGCCGCAACCGCTTCCTGCAAGACCTGGGGTTCATCTATTCCCGATACCCCAACATTAACATCAAGAATATGGGCGCCTGCTTCGGCCTGGGCAAGTGCTTCTTTTTGAATGGCACGAAGATCCCCTCTTTCCAGGGCCTCTGCAAGGGCTTTACGTCCCGTGGGATTAATGCGCTCTCCGATGATGACGAGGGGTTGATCCTGACCGATTACGACCGTCCTGTTGTTGCTGCTTATGGTCGTTTCCATTGGATGTTCCGGGAGTTTTCGAGCTGTGGGTGTTCTCCCGGAAGGCTTGGTGGAAGGCCCCTTATTTATGCTTCCGTATTCCTTTGCAGTATTGATGGCTGCTCTCACATTTTCGTCGGGCGTGCCGTGTGTGAGTCCTACCGTATCTATCGAGAAATTGTCCAGGGGATCCCCCTGGCCTATCAGATTGCGAACCTCCGCAACCACGTCTTCGACCGTACCGTTTTTCATTAGAACAGGATTGATGCGGGCATTGATGGCTACGCCCGGTCCGAATACCTTTCTTGCCTTTTTCACATCGGAGCCGAAGCCTATCTCAACAAATTCAAGGTGGTGAACCTGTGCATATCCCTCAAGCACCTCGTTAACGGAACCGCAATGGTGAATGCCAAGAGGATGGCAGGCATCCGCCACCTGGTTATCGTATGGGAGAATGAAATCTTCGTATGTCTTGAGAGAGATCTGTTCCGCAGTGCAGTTTGGAATGACAAAAAGCTTCGGATCGCACATGGGAGTGACGTCTACAGCGCCCGTACCGGTGGTTTTCTTGTTGAATTTAAACACTTGTATGACGCATTCTGTGCAGATTTTAAACAGGTGGTTGCACAAGGCGGGGTTTTCAAAAAAATCAACATAGAGCTGGTCGCCCCTGATTTTAAGGGCCAGATTCTGAACCCCTGTTGTATTAATATCTCCTACCACATGACCGTATTTCTCCTGAAGATACTTAATCTGCTCGATCATGTCAGTCATGGGATGACTGTGAAAAATATCAGGGACTTCCAGTTTCATAATGTCTTTTTCGGAAAGATTCAGCGGCATGGCCCATGGTAAGGCCCCATCCTCATAAACGATTTCACAGCCGAATATGGCAGGTAACATGACCATTCCGAATGTGATAAGGGGTACGGGGCTCGGGTTTGGGTCACCTAACCCCACGTCCCCGAATCTCTCATGAAGCCGCCTGGCGATGTCCATTCTGGTTTGCACCCTTTTTTCAGGGTCGAAATAGTATTCTTTTCCAAAGGATATGCCGTAATGCTGGTGAAACCAGTCCGGATAAAAACCAACTCCCAAGGGGATATGTTTTTTTTCTGTCATTTGAATAGTTCTCCTGAATGTGCGTAATCAAATTGAAAAATAAATGAAAATAGAGTAGATTTCTCAAATTAACATACAGGCTACGGTATTGTAAATATCATAGTGCACAAGCTGGCAATTCTCATTTTGGCCAACCGAATTATGAATCAAAACAAACTCCAGTGAGGAAAAAATGAATTTCAATGAATTAAAAAAAACAGACCTCAACCCATTTTTTGAACCCAAAAGCATTGCGGTGATCGGTTCCTTCAGAGAAGGGGGCTTTGGCGGATATGTGGTTGTAAAATCTCTAATGGAAGCGGGATTTGATGGAAAGATCTTTCCTGTGAACCCCGGATACCAGGAAGTGCTGAAATTGAAAGTATATCCTTCCCTCAGCGATATTGCGGAGCAGGTGGATCTGGCCCTGGTTATGATCAATGCCCGGAACGTGGTCCGTATTATTGAAGAATGCGGTCGAAACCACATCGGTTCGGTCGTAGTCGTGGCTGATGGCTTTGCTGAGAAAGATGAAGAAGGTGCACGGTTGCAGAGAGAACTGGTGGAGGTGGCAAGACGTTGTGACATTCGGATTATCGGTCCCAACACCGCTGGAATTGTGAACAGTGTAAACGGGTTGAACCCGTGTCCTTACGATGCAGGATATTACGGATTTAAGAAAGGACCGGTTTCGATTTGCTCCCAGACCGGCATGATTAATCCCCAGGCTTATGCGTATCCGGACCTGGGTTTCGGGATAAATAAGATCTGCGATCTTGGAAACAAGTGCGATGTAAATGAATGCGATATGCTGGAATACTTCGAAAACGATGATTCCACCGGCGTGATCAGTATGTATCTCGAAAGTATCAGCGATGGAACGCGCTTTCTGGAAATTGCCCGAAGGGTTTCGAAGAAGAAACCGGTTCTGGCTCTGAAAGTGGGAACAACAAAGGCGGGGGCGAAGGCTTCTGCTTCCCATACTGGATCTCTTGCCGTGGACGATGCCGTCTTCGGCGCGGCCTGCAGTCAGGCCGGTCTGTTGAGAATCGACAAATTCAGCGAGCTGTTTGAGATGCCGAAGGTTTTTGCGGGCCAACCCCTTCCTTTAGGAAACCGGGTAGGTGTGGTTAGCTTTACAGGTGGAGTGGGTGTCCTGGCTGTTGATGAAGGAGCCAGGCATGGATTGGTTCTGGCCGAGTTCAGCGCTGAAAACAAAAAAGTTTTTAAGGAAATATCTGAGGACCTCGGAACGAATCCGGTTGACCTGGGACCATTGATTCCGACGGTTAAGGATTTTTCGGTGTTTTATTCGCGGATTCTCAAGGCGGTTCTGGCGGATGAGAACGTGGATTCCCTTTTTAATGTGGTCTGGGCGGATGCCCTTGGCAAGAATACCAGCGCCTATCTCGAAGCCTATGAAGAGCTGAAAGAGTATGCCCGAAAACCTGTTGTCACCTGGGTTTACGGTCCCAGTTCAGCAATAACATCAGAAATGGCAAAAAAAATAGAAGACTTCGGGTTTCCTGTTTTCAGGGAACCGGAAACCTGTATAAAAGCGATCGGCTTGCTTACCCGATATGCGAATGGGAAAAGATAGCCGTTGGCAAGTTCAGGGTTAAAGGTTCCCCGCTTTCGCTTCGCTTTAGACGGGATCTTCGACAAGGTTTGACAGCTTCGTAAAAAACTGAGTTATGCAGGCGCGTGGCAGACTATCTGAAACGAAGTCACTGATGGAACAATACGGCAATAGGTCGATTGTGACGGAGTTAAGGCCTGCCCGCCATTGCCGTTCACACTCTATTTTGAGATTGGGCGATGTTATGGTACCGTTTCAGTTAAATAGGTGATTCAATTATATCAATAGGTTGCAGTGGCTTTGCACAAAGCAGTATAGTTACGTAAGAGCTATTGTATTGACAGATATAATTTGAGGGTTCACATTTTTTTATCTATTCAACTGAACCAGTGGCCGATTATCTGCATGGTAAACAAAGCACCGTAGATGAACTTTAGGCGCAAGAATGAGTAGTGGGGGGAACGGTCTGGATTTTGGGGGAAGCGCTGAATGAAAGAATCGGAAACACGGGAACTGAAAAAGAGTCTTGCCGGACTTAAAGCCGGCTTGGTTTCAATTGCGGCCATACTCAACAAGCACGGAGGCGGAGAACTATGGTTCGGCGTTCACCATAACGGGCGTGCAGTTGGGATTCATGCATCCGAAAAAACCTTGCGTGATGTTTCCCAGACTATTGCCGCGCATATCGAGCCACGCATTTATCCCCGCATTACGCTCGAAAACGTGGATAATGCCACTTGTATCAAAGTAGTATTTGAAGGGCAACAAACGCCCTACTATGCGTATGGTAGAGCCTACATGCGTGTGGCCGATGAAGATCGCCAATTGAATCCTAAAGAGTTGGAAACGCTGATTCTGAACAAAAACCGGGATCGGTTGCGCTGGGACAACGAAATCTGTCGGACGACCATTTCCGAACTGGAGGAGACTAAACTGAGGCGCTTTCTGGAACGTGCCGGATTGCTTTGGGACAACATCGATAATGCTCTTGAAAAACTTGGCCTTTTGCGTGACGGCTATTTGCTCAATACGGTGCCTCTTTTTTTCTCCAAATCCCCGCCAGTGGAGTTACGCTGCGCCGTGTTCGGAACAACGGACAGCGCTATGATTATTGATCGGCACGATTTTCAGGGTGATATTCTGGAACTGATTGAAGAGGCGCAAAAGTATGTCCTCAAAAATATTCACATTGGCATGCGGATCAAAGGCCTCTATCGCGAAGATGTGCCCGAAATTTCCATGGAGGCCCTGCGCGAAACCGTTATCAATGCTTTTTGTCACCGTGATTACCGGGACCCGGATTTTGTTCAGGTGGCGATATTCAAAAACCGAGTGGAAATTCGTAATCCCGGCGGGCTTTTCGGCGGACTGACCATGGCCGATCTTCGGAAGGGATATGTGTCCAAACGACGCAACCCATTACTCGCCGAAATGTTCCGCCGTATTGAGATGGTTGAAGCCTGGGGTCGCGGCATGCCACTGATCCTGAAAAACGAACCGCAAGCGCAGTTTAGGGAAATAGCGGGCATGTTTGTTGTGAACTTTGGTAGGCCATCGTTTCCCACGGAAATCGAAAGGACGGTGGAAGCCTCCAAAACCAACGTAAAAACGTCGGTAAAAACGTCGGGAAAAATGTCGGGGAAAACGTCGGGGAAAATAATGCTCCTAATGCACGAGACCCCTTCAATTACCATTCCTGAAATATCTGAAATTATTGGAATAACAGTACGTTCGGTAGAGAGAAGTATCCAGAATCTGCAGCATGATGGGGCTGTTCGTCGTGTCGGTCCTGCCAAAGGTGGCTATTGGGAGGTATTGAAATGACCGCAGCGGTTCTACACGATGTCATTGAAGATACGGACATCACGCTGGAAAATCTGAAGACGCACGAGTTTGACCGCTTCATTCTGGAGGCTGTTTCAAGCGTCACCCGCCGTGATGGAGAAACCTACGAGGAATTTATCATCCGTGCGGGTCTTCATCCCATGGGTGCTAAAATCAAGTCTGCGGATATCGCCGACAATATGGATCTCGGGCGAATCGCATCTGTTACCGACCGGGATCTCAAGCGCATAGGGAAATATCATCGTTCACTTGTTGCGCTAAAGAAATTGGAAAAGATCCGAAACACGCCTGTGGAAGTTGATTATTACGGGAAGGGATACGGCATGTGTCCTCGGGGACATGGCCGAAAAATTGAAAACAGGTAAACATGAATTGGATTTGAAATACCTGTACCCATAAAGCAACCCGGCATTGCAAAAGTGGATTTTGGCCCAAAACCAGATCTGATGAATGTCGTGATTAAGGAGCAGATATAGCCGGAACCCATAACAAAAAGAAACTCGAGGCATGTTGATGCAAGAATCTTATATTTACCACTCGAATCTCTTCAATTCCACATATTTTGAACGTGTTCTTTCCGACGAGGCCTTTCCCCGTAAGCGGGAACTGCCGTCGGACGCGCGGGATCGTTTGAAAAGACTGCTCATACTCTGGCTTTCCGTTCGGTCTCTGTTTGTGAAAGATTTACCGGAAAGCAAATATAAAGATATCCCATGTGTTGGATTGCCGTCTTCTCTCGAAATGAAGCCAAAAACCAGTGAAGACAACGTTGAAAACAGATTCCTACTGCCGCTTTACGAAGAAGTTCTGAGCTTCGCATGTGAAAAACAGCAATCCATGGAGTCGACGGGGCTTTTAAAGGAAATAAAAAACCGAACCAAAAAACCTGATCTTGTTATTTTTTCAGATGAGCAGAAAAAAAAGATCGCCCTGGACCTTGTTGGTAAAACCAAAAAAGCGGTTTGTGCGCTCTCATTTTGTCCGGTGCGGATTTTATTGTTGACGCGAAAAAATTTTCAAAAGGGATTGGCGCGGACGAGGAGAGTGGCATTCCCAAAGAAGGCAGTGCAGCACAGGATATTGAACAGGTTTCCCGTTATCTGAAAGGTTGCAGGAAAAAATGGGGCGTGCTCACCAATGGCAGATGCTGGCGCCTGATGCGGGCGGGCGCCTCCCAGGAACATCTTCGCTTTGATCTTGTGCTGTTTCTTGAGCATATCATTGAGCGGGAAAACCTTTCAGAAAAATCAAAAATTCAGAATCAGATGATCCAGGATGAAGACCTGGCGGTGTTCAATCTCTTTTGGCATTTTTTCGGACCACCTGCTGTGAGCGGCGGTTATCTGGATCTTCTGCTTTCAGAAAGCGAGGCCAATACACGCAGGGTGAAGGATATCCTCCGGGAAAACGCCCATGTTGCCGTTCAGGAAATTGCTCAGGGGTTTTGGCAACATCCGGAAAATACGTTTCCTGAAAAGCCCAAACAGGCGCAGCTCGACCATCTCCGTGAACTCTCCTTAATTTTTCTGTATCGTCTTCTGTTTGTACTCAAGGCGGAAGCTCAGGGACTGTTAAAGTTAAGAGATGATAAGGGAATCGTCACGCTGTATTCGAAAGCTCTGGGTACCAAAGCTGTTTTTGAAGGCATCCGTAAATTTTCTGTAAGTGAAAGACCTCGAATGAGCACCGGATTCGATGCGCTGAAAAGACTGTTTGATGCCGTGAATATCGGAAGTGATCAGTATAAGGTTCCCGCATACAACGGCGGCCTGTTTGACCCGGATAACAACACGGAGCTGGACAAACTGAAACTCACCGATGATGTGGTGTATTCGGTCTTGAAACGGTTGATTTACCTGGATGAATCCGAGCCGGTTCCCTATGCCGATCTGGATGTACGGGATTTCGGGGATATTTATGAAGGGTTTTTGGAACAGCGCCTTGTTATGGAAAAAATAGGGCAGTCTTTTCTTCTTTCCCTGCGGAACAAAAAAGGAGAGCGCAAGGCCAGCGGCTCTTATTTTACACCCGACAGCCTTGTGGACCATGTGGTACGCGCCACGGTTTTGCCTTTGCTGGATCAATGCGGAAACGATGCCGAGAAAATTCTTGCCCTGAAAGTACTCGATCCGTCCATGGGAAGCGGACATTTTCTGGTGAAAATGGTGGATGTGATGGCATGGCGCCTCACCTTAAATTGCAAACCTTTGGACAAAACGGTTTTAGATGATAACGGCCCCGAAGAATACACCTACTGGAAGCGCCAAGTGGTTGAAAACTGCATTTACGGGATCGACTTTAACCCCATGGCGGTGGAATTGGCCAAGGTGGCGCTCTGGCTCCATACGGCAAGCTACGGGCATTCCCTTTCCTTTCTGGATCATCACCTGAAATGTGGGAACAGCCTTGTGGGAGCGTCCCTGACCCGCATTGCCCGGCCGGCCCTGGCGGTAAAAACAACAAAGAAGGGATCTGTCTGGGCGGTTCTGAAGAACGAAGACGGCATTGATGTTCCGGCCGGAAATGAAAAAATAAAGCTACGCGAAGATCCGATCAGCAGCTCTTGCTGCCTTTTCCAATTGATACGTCTCTGTTTTCCGGCATTCTGGAAAGCGTCCATGACATTTTGCAGAGATCAAGCAGAACGCCAAGCGATGTGAAGGCCAAACGCGCACAGTATCTTAACGAGGTGAATATCCGATTGAAAGTCCACCGCATCCTGTGTGATCTATGGTGTGCACAGTGGTTTATTCCAGAGCCGGAGGATGAAAGTATTGCCGTCTATGAAAGCGCCAAGGGGCTCTATGCCAGCGTCAAAGGAATCTGCGGCATCACAGACCATGGCCAAAGAAGTGAAGCGTTGAACAAGGCCATTCAGCATCCTTTTCTGAAACGCGTGATTGCGGCCCGGGAAAAAGGATATGGCCCTAAACCGATGCGGTTTTTCCACTGGCAGCTGGAATTCCCGGAAGTGGCCTTCACAGAGCAGGGAGAACTAAAGGAACATTTCGGGTTTGACGCCATTGTGGGCAATCCGCCGTGGGACAAGATCAAGCCCGCAAAGCGTGACTTTTACGGCCCATTCAACGATGAGGTGGCCAACCGTCAGGGTCTTAGCCTTGATGCCCTGATCCGGGACATGGAAGCCGAACAGCCGGGACTCGCCGAAGGGTGGCAGGCCTATGAAACCATGATGAAACAACTGAACTGGTTTCTTGTAAACGCCGGCATTTATAAACATCAAAGGGCCATTGTTGAAGGCAAAAAAACAGGTGGAGACCCGGATCTGTTTAAATATTTTGTGGAGCGATCCTGGCAGGGGGTGTCTGAAAAGGGGCGTATCGGGCTGGTGCTTCCGGCCACCATCTGGCAGGGACAGGGCTGTACCGGTTTGCGCCGCCTTCTGTTTGAAGAGGCGAGTGTGGAAAGCCTTTACACCTTTGAAAACTATCGTAAATGGGCTTTTAACATAGACTCCAGATTCAAATTTACAGCCGTGGTGTTTTCCAACAAGAAAACTGAAAAAAAGCACTCATTTCCTGCTGCCTTTATGCTACGGGATACCCAGGTTCTGGAAGGAAAGATGCAGGATAGGGCACTGTCTTTGAACCGGGGTTTCATTACCGCCATCAGCCCGGAGAGTCTGGCCCTGATTGACAACCGTTCCGACATGGAAGTGCAGTTGATTGAACGGCTTCATAAAAACTTCCCCGCCCTTGGCAATGCAGACAGCGGTTGGAACATAACCTATCGTACCGATTTGCATATGAGCAATGACGCCTGGTTGTTCAAAACACGGGAGTGGATGGAATCCAGAGGATTTACCCGCCTTTGGCCGGAAAAAAATGAGGAGGGGCTGTGGGTTCAGAAGAAACATCCGGATTCCAAAATTGTTGTATTACCGAAGAATTTGCCAGAAGGCGGTGAATACTGGGTTTCGGCGGATGAAAACTGGTATCGGACACGCGGGTATGCGGAGCAAAAGCAGTACTTCAACGGCAAGGAGCTGAGTATTTTTTATTATCCGGAAGACAGCCCAGAAAAAGACCGAAAGGGCAATGATCCCAACCGGATTCTACCTAGTGAAATTTATTCTCCGCTTTATGAGGGCCGGATGGTTCACATTTTTGATCATTCCCAGAAAGCCTATGTTTCAGGAGAAGGCCGGAAGGCCATTTGGAGAGACTTGCCGGTTTCAAATAAAAAACTTAGACCAAGGGTTTTTGCGTCCAAAGTTGAGGCTCACAAAAATCCAGCTGACAGGATAGGTTTTTGTGATATTACTGGTGCAACAAATGAAAGAAGTATTCTTGCTTCAATGATTAGTTCAAACTGTTTATTAGGGCATAAAGTCCCTTGCCTAATCCTTGAAAATACTAAAGAGTCTTTGTTGTTGATATCTTTCTTAAATTCTCATTGTTGTGACTTTTTAATGCGGCAACGGATCAGTACAAACCTCACTTGGAATTTTCTTTCAACTCTTCCTATCCCCAAACGTGATGCCATCTCATCGGAAATAGCTTTAAATATTTGCCAGTTGGTGGTTACTCTTAACTGTACCACCCCGGAACTTGCGGAAGTATGGAATGCCGTGCATCCCGAAGAACCCTGGACGTATGAGAGCGCAGAGCGTGATTTATGGAAACGGGCTGAACTCCGGGCTGAGATTGATGCCAGGGTAGCTGAGTTGTATGGGTTGTCCGTGGAAGAATATGCCATGGTCCTGACTGGTTTCCCCCTTCTGGATCGGAATCAGCCCGCTCTGCCCGGAGATGCCTTTCTCACGGAGGGGGATGAAAAGTCGAAAAAAGGGGTAGAAGGCGAAAGCTGGTTGGAAAAGGAATGGGGCATTTTTGAAATCAAACCGAGAAGCTTCATCACCCGTGATTTTGCACTGCTTACTTACATGAAGCGCAAAGCCTATCCGCTGCCCCAGGATCTGGGCGCATGGTTCCGTGATAAGGTAGGTTTAGACCCCGAAGGCCCCCTTTCGCGCTTTATGATCGGGAGTATTGTGGATCTGGAGGAACGGGTTGTAACCGCCAAAGAAAAAGGGGCGATTCCCTATCTGCCCACCAGCCGTGGTTAAAGAGGAAAAAATCAGATGGATCTTGATTATGATGAAATGGAAGAATCTGGAATAAAACTGGAAGATTTTGAAATAGCTGTCCGAAATGGGGAAACAGATTTCATTGCTTATGCCGTGAATAATCTTAACTGGGACCCTGGCGTATTCCCGGATGGTGGCCACCCGCTTTCCGTGGCGTGTGAGGACGGATTTCTGGATGTGGCAAAAGAATTGGTTGCATGGGGGGCCGATATTGACGACAAGGGTGAAGAACTGCCGACTCCGCTTATTTTTGCAGCACAGAACGGGCATTCTCATATTGTTTTCTGGTTGGTGGAAAACGGAGTGGATATCAATTATCACCATGAAGAGATTGACACAAACGGGGACTGGGAATGGAGCGGGTCCGCACTGGGAGAGGCCATTAGATATGGACATCTGGATATTGCCGAATACCTGATTGACAAAGGTGCTGATATGAATGCCGGGATGATATCGACATCTCAGGATATAAACTGCCTTCCGGGTAGTATGATTTGCAGGACTTCATATCCCATCGTCGAATTTATGAAATGTGGAAATCACTATCTGTTTAATAAGGCTGTCAAACTGAATGCTCTGGAAAATTTGCCGGAAGAGGATCAGAAATTTTTATTGGAAGAATGCATCTGCAATGGAAAGCGTGATGAAGTTCGTTTGATAGCCGGAAAGCTACCGAAGCTTTTGAATCAGGGAATGGAAACAAAAGACCAAGTTTGTCTGTTTCCTCTGGAACTTGCTGTGATGCATAAAAACAGCGAAATATTCACTCTTCTTTTGCAAGAAGGTGCAAGGTTGGGCATACGGAATGAGGATGGAACTTTCATATATGCATCGGTAGCCGAAATTTGGCCCGAAAAGGCTGCGGAAATTCTTTCAGCCCTTGCCAAAGAAAATATGGATGAAGAATGAAGAAGATGAATTGAGAAATCTTAATAAACGAGAAACGGCGCATTTGAAACAAGAGGCGAGGGGGGACTAATAGGCCGCTATGTTGTTGATACTAAAGCGATTGCCATTCCTTCGGTTATTCCGGGAAACAAAGGCCAATGTCCCCATCATACGTCAGTCCTGGCCCGGATACCAGGCTGAGGCACGGATGATAATATGAATCCCGGGATTGACCCAAAACCAAATCTGATGAGTGCCATGATTTAAGGAGCAGACACATCATGAAGTTACGGTCAAAAGGATCCATCTCAGATAATACTGGCCATGCGTTGATAAAATCAATTCCGGCCCGAGACCTGTTTGATCGAGTGGTTGCTATTCTGGAGCAGGCGCGGAGCAATGTGGTCCGTTCGATAAACGGTAATATGGTTATTGCCTACTGGCTCATCGGGCAGAAAATTGTAGAGACGATTCAGGAGGGCGCAGAGCGGGCAGAGTATGGGAAACAAGTTTTAGAGGATTTGTCCAAGCGGTTGACAGACCGATACCGAAAGGGTTTTTCAATTTCTAACCTTCAGAATTTTAGAAAATTCTACCTGGCGTACCCTGACCGCATTGGAATTCAGTACCCATGGGGTACTGAATTCGACGAGGGTTTCTCATCGTCTGAAAATCAGTACCCGGTGGGTAGGAAATTGGGCGCCGCCACAAGAACGATCCAAAAGGGAAGCGAATTGCCACAGGGCTTTTCCCCCAGTCTCTCCTGGTCGCACTACCGAGCTTTGATGCGCGTCTCAAAACCTGATGCGCAGGAGTTTTACGAGCAGGAGAGTATCGAATGCGGGTGGGACAAGCGGACCCTTGAGAGACATATTCATTCTCAGTATTACGAGCGAATGCTCAAAAGCCAACATCCAAAAGCTATGTTGGAACAGACCAGAAAGGTGGACCATCCTCGATATGCAGCAATCGAAACGCTCAAGAATCCATATGTTTTTGAATTTCTGGGTTTTCCTGAAATAGGTATCTTGCACGAAACCCAACTGGAAGCGGCAATCATTACCCATTTGCAGACCTTTCTGCTTGAATTGGGCAAAGGCTTTGCATTTGTTGCCCGGCAGAAACGTCTCCGTTTTGGCAGCACTGACCTCTATGTGGACCTCGTTTTCTACAACTGTATCCTGAAATGCTACCTCTTGATTGATCTCAAAATGGGAGAGATTTCCCATCGGGACGTCGGGCAAATGGACGGCTATGTCCGCTTGTTCGATGATCTCTATATTGCGCCGGATGATAATCCCACCATCGGCTTGATGCTTTGCACAGAAAAAAACGAAGCCGTCGCTCGGTATTCGATCTTGAAAGAGCGCAAACAGATATTCGCCTCCAAATACATGCTCTATCTGCCGACCGAAGAGGAACTGGCTCAGGAACTGGTTAGAGAGCGCAGGCTGATTGAGGTCGCTCTTGAGCTATAATGAGGAGTTCACCTGTAAAGGTTTTATAAAAGGCTGACGCCCGCCTGCCTCGCCTAACCATCAGAAGAATTGTTCCCAAATACAGGGGGATAGTAACATCGACCAATCTCAAAATAGAGTGTGAACGGCAATGGCGGGCAGGCCTTAACTCCGCCATGGTCGACCTGTTGCCGTATCTTTCCGACAGCGACTTCGTTTCCAATAGGATTCGGAATTTTTTATCCCACCCTATTCAACACACTTCCTGCACGCACTTCTTCATCTCGATACATCGTTCTTATGGATGCTGTCCCCCCCCTGCTTTCTCATGAAGACAGAACAAATTTGTATATATAAACAGTCATTCTACGTTTTTGTATTATGTCTCCTACCCAGTTAAAATCCTGTAAATACTTGAAATGAATTGTGATTGATAGAATATTTTATTATGGCACACGGTTTGCACACCTTCATTGAAAAAATAAATAAGGAGGGAGAAAACAATGAATGCTGCAGATACCGTTTTTGTACTTATTTCGGCCGCCCTGGTCATGCTTATGACACCGGGACTGGCTCTTTTTTACGGGGGTATGGTTCGGAGCAAGAATATCCTGAGTGTCCTGATGCAGAGTTTTGTTATCTTAGGTCTTATCAGCCTTGAGTGGAGCCTTTGGGGATATACCATGGCTTTCGGGCCCGATCATGGTGGAATTATCGGGGGGCTGAGCATGTTCGGGTTGAAAGGTGTGGGAATGGCGCCCAGTCCTGACTATGGGAGTACCATCCCGCATTTGGCCTTTATGATCTTCCAGTGCATGTTTGCCATTATTACCCCGGCGTTAATTACCGGAGCCTTTGCGGAGCGCATGAAATTCAGCGCGTTTATCCTTTTTACCCTTCTCTGGGCTACTTTTGTTTATAATCCCCTGTGCCACTGGGTCTGGGGTGTCGGAGGGTGGATGGGACGTCTCGGTGCACTGGATTTTGCAGGAGGGACGGTCGTCCATATCAGCTCAGGCATCTCGGCCCTGGCTGCAGCTATTCTTATTGGAAAGAGAAGAGGGTACGGGACAACGGCCTTTATCCCCCACAATCTCCCCATGACGCTTACCGGGGCCGGCCTGCTCTGGTTCGGATGGTTCGGTTTCAATGCCGGCAGCGCCCTGGCGTCAAATGGCCTGGCGGCAAACGCTTTTGTGGTTACCCACTTTGCATCAGCGGCGGGCGCCGTTTCCTGGCTTATTTTTGAATGGATTCACAGGGGAAAACCTACGACTCTTGGTGTGGCTTCAGGAGCTGTAGCCGGACTTGTGGCCATTACCCCCGCATCCGGCTTTGTAGGGCCCATGTCGTCCATCGCTATCGGGTTCATAGCAGGAGCGCTCTGTTACGGGGGGGTTATTATGAAGACCCGCCTGGGATATGATGATGCTCTCGATGTGGTAGGAATTCATGGTGTGGGGGGAACCTGGGGTGCTCTGGCCACAGGCTTGTTCGCCTGCACGGAGATCAATCCAGATGGCGCTAATGGGCTTTTCTTCGGCAATCCATGGCAGTTGTGGATACAGTTTGTCTCTGTTGTCGCAACCATGGTTTTTGCTTTTGTCATGACATGGATCATCTTGAAGGTTGTTGATAGGTTTACGGGCCTGAGGATTTCCGAAGAAGAAGAAATCAGGGGCATGGATACCACCATCCATAATGAAGCTGGGTATAGCTTTTAAAGGAGCAGAATGATGAAAAAAATTGAAGCGATCATTAAACCGTTTAAACTGGACGATGTGAAAGATGGTCTCTCGCAAATGGGGATCAAAGGACTAACCGTCAGCGAAGTGAAGGGGTTCGGACGTCAAAGGGGTCACAAGGAGGTCTACCGAGGGGCCGAATACCAAGTGGATTTTGTAGCAAAGATCAAAATTGAAGTGGTCATAGTCTCCGACATGGTGCCGGAGGCCGTAAAAATTATTCAGGAAAGCGGAAAAACCGGACAGATCGGTGATGGCAAGATCTTTATCATGCCCGTGGAAGAAGTAATCCGAATCCGTACCGGAGAGACGGGGAAGGAGGCCATCTAATGGCGACGCCGGCATACTCCCACGACAGCACTCTTGAAAGGACTCCTGCTTCGGAGGAACTTGAGGCATCGAAATTGAAGCTGGTTACCGGTTTTGATGAAAGACGAGTTTCTAAAAAGTTTCAGGAAGACTATTCGGAGATTATTGATGTCTACTTCAGAAGATGTCTTCAGGATACGATCGTGGGGCGTAAACTGTTCAAAAAAAAGAACCACTTTGCAGTTCTTGCCGTGGGAGGCTATGGCAGAAAAGAGCTGAACCTGCAATCGGATATTGACATTCTTATCCTTTTCAAGTCGAAAATCCCACCTATGGCCAAGGAGCTGGCTGCAGAATTTTTTTATCCGCTCTGGGATTTGGGCTTCGATTTGGGATATGGGGTGCGCAATATTCGGGATTGTCTCTCCCTTTGTCGGGATGATTTCGAAGTCCTGACGTCGTTGATGGATGCCAGGTTCCTGTGTGGGGATTCCCCCACATACATGGTCCTTATGGAAAATATCCAGAAAAAGGTGACCACAAAAAAAGCTGTTGGGTTTACCCGGTGGCTCGAAGACAATTACCAGGTCCGCAAAGAAACCTTTGGAGACGCAAGCTATCTCCTTGAGCCCAACCTCAAAGATGGAATAGGAGGATTAAGGGACTATCATCAGATTCTTTGGTCGGCAGGCGCATTTTTTGGCTTGCGGTTGCCAAGGGATCTGGAATACCAGGGAAAGCTTTCCCACAATGAATACGCCGAACTGAGAGAAAACCTGCATTTCATCTGGCTTGTCAGAAATCACCTGCACCAACTCTCCGGCAGGAAAAATGACCGGATGGGCTTTGAATACCAGGAGGAGATTGCCGCCAATCTAGGCTTCCACGACAAGGGGACGTTCCTGGCTGTGGAGCAGTTTATGGGAAAACTGCACAGCGCAATGGCTGGAATAAAGTCGCTGAATCGATCATTTATGACTACGTATTTTTCCGATAAGGCAGGACCTGGAAAAGAGTCCGAAACCACTGAAGTGAGCGGTCTCCACGTTCACATGGGCGAAATGCAATTCGATTCGGCTACTGCCATACTTTCCCAGCCGTCTCTTCTCATTTCCATATTCAAGGAAACGGGCGGATCCGGATGCCCTCTGTCTATGGAAGCGGGAAGGTTGATTCGTGAGTTTCTCTTTCTCGTGGACGATGCCTTTAGAACATCCCATGAAAATGTGAACACCTTTCTATCTATTCTGAATGGACCAGGCGCTTTTGAGTCCTTAGATAGAATGTTTGAGGTGGGATTCCTGGAGGCCTTCATTCCTGAATTTGAAGGAATAAGAGACCGCGTGGAATTTGACGCCTACCATATCTTTCCTGTGGGAAGGCATTCCCTGGAGACGGTCCGACAGCTGAAATCCCCGGGTAACGAAAAAGATATCCTGTTTCTGGATATCTTTTCAGAGCTAAATGATCCGGAGCCCCTTTTTCTGGCGGGTTTGTTCCACGATCTGGGCAAAACAGAAAAAGACCACGCTCGAAGAGGAGCTCAGAAAGCCCGGGGTCTTCTGAAACGGATGCATTACGATGAAAGTTTATCTGAAATGGTCCTGTTCCTGATTGAAAACCATCTTCTTCTCATTGAAACCGCCACCCGGCGGGACCTGGGGGACGAAAAGGTGGTGGTCCAATGCGCCCGAGCCATAGGTGATATGGAGCGTTTGAAAATGCTCTATTTGTTGACCTGGGCGGATTCCAGGGCCACCGGGCCCAGAGCCTGGAACACCTGGATTGCAAATCTTGTTCAGGAACTCTTTTTCAAGGTCTTGAATATCCTTCAAAGGGGGGAACTGGCCACAGAGGATGCCGCACGAAAAGTGAAGATGACCCTGGCGGGCGTTCAGAAGCACATGGGTATTTCTGCAGAGGAGTCTGAACTCGATGAACTTTTTTCGGTTCTATCGCCGAGATATCTTTTGAACTGTAAACCGTTGGAGATCAGCCGACATATTAAAATGGTTCAGAATCTCAAAAGTACGGAGATGCAAAACAGGAAACGTTCCTTTTCTATGGTGATCAGAGAAAATGAGATCGAAAGCTGTTTCGAAATTACCTTTGTGTCCCAGGACAGGCTTGGACTTTTTTCAGATATTGCCGGTGTGTTGGCACTTCATAACATGAATATCCTTTCAGCCAACATATACACATGGCAGGATGGAACTGCCGTGGATCTCTTCAAGGTTACGGGGCCATCCGATCCTTTTCGGGAAAAAGAAATCTGGGAAAGAATAGAAAGTGATTTTCAAGAAATTTCGGAGGGAAAGCTGTCATTAGACGTTCGAATTCAAGAGAAAGCGACCCCATCTATCCTGTCTGTTGTGAGCAAAAAGCCTTCTCTTCCACCAAAAGTGATTTTGGATAACAGAACGTCAGATTTTTTCACCTTGGTTGAGGTTTTTGCAGACGACCGTGTGGGTCTCCTTTACAGGATCACCAAAGCCCTTTTTGATTTCGAACTGGACATCCGCATTGCAAAAATTGCCACAAAGGGCGATCAGGTCGCGGATATCTTTTATGTCCGAGATTTATTAGGGCAGAAAGTAGAAGAGCCAGAACTCATAGAGCAAATTGTGGAAACGTTAGAGTTCCAACTTCTTGACAAATAACACCTCGTTCAACGATTTTGGAATTCTAATATGAGATCCGCCTAAGACTTTTGATTACACCCGTTTCCGCTACCAATAAATACAAATCTTTGAAAATCGGCCAGTCATATAGGACCTCACAATAAACCAGTATTGACAAGGATGAAAACTGCGAATATGCTGCGAGAGACTTAACGAATCCTTACCGAAAATCTCCACGAATAGAAAAAAAATGGTCTTGTTGTGACCGTATCTGTCAAACAGATGCGTTATGATCAATCAACAATTTCTCAGGCGGGAAGACCTTTCCATTGAGATACAAAGCCGACATCACTGCAGGATCGCTCAAAGTCTCAGAGAGCAGGATCATTGCAGACCTCCTTATCCGTGGTACTGACAAACAGGGCTGGCAAACGGCTATCATAGACAGGAACCTGCTCCAGGCCCGCACTACTGAGACAGCCAGACGCTTTGCCCGGCTCATCCGTGGACGTCTGGAAACCATGGAAGCCGATCTCTGGAAGCTCGTTAGGGACGGTACGGGTGAAACAGCCACACATGCCGTCCTGGCCGCAGCAATCAAGCACAGTCCTCTTCTGGGAGACTTTCTTGATTTGGTTGTAAAGGAGCATTACAGGGTGTTCAGTACAACCCTCTCCAATAGATGTTGGGAAGAGTACCTGGATGACTGCCGGGGACGGGACCCGGAGATGCCCATATGGAGCGAATCCACGAGGGACCGCCTCCGGTCAACCGTCTTCCAGATCCTCGCCCAGGCGGGCTACATCGAAAACACCCGATCGAGAAAATTGCAGAGGGTCCACATCGCCCCGCAGGTGCTTCAATATCTTGCAAAGCATAACGAACATTATACTCTCCGTTGTATCCAGGTTGCCCCATGACCGATTCGTTAACGCAGCGCCTCAATGAAATTCTTCCCAAGGTCATTTCCGCTGAGTTCCTTGGTGGCAAAGGACTTGGAAACGAGATCCCGTTCTATATCTTCGATTATCCGCCGGAAGCGGAACTGCGCATTCGAGAACATATCCAGTTCCTCATGACCCACATCCCCAAGAACAGACCCGGACTGCGGGTGAAACAGGTTAACCTGTTCGATCTCGTTGTGGATCATCTCCGGGAGCGCAATCTGCTGGAGAAATCCTTGCAAATGCAAAAAGATAAGGGTGACAAGGGTCTTCAAAAGGCTCTCAAAGGGCCTCTAAAGCCGGAGAAGCTGGTGCAGATATTTGTAGAGGTCGTCCAGCCGGAGGAACAGGACCTGGTACTCCTTTCCGGCGTGGGAAGTGTCTGGCCCATGGTTCGTTCCCACAACCTGCTCAATAACCTGCAAACGGTTATGGGACAGACGCCGCTCGTGATGTTCTACCCTGGCCGTTATGATGGACAGGCCCTTCGGTTGTTCGGCAAAATCAAAAGCAATAATTATTACAGAGCCTTCAGACTTTGACCACGAATAGCACGAATAACACGAATGAGTGAAACAGATGCTTTGTGAGAATGAATTTCCATCGGTCTTTTTTGCTTTTCAGGTCCCGGACACTGCACCCTCAACCTGTATAAAGTGCTATAAAACCAATGTGATCCAAAGTTGCTGCTTGGTAAAATGTGAGCCCATTAAAGTAATAAAGATCTTTTTTATTCGTGCTATTCGTGTGATTCGTGGTAAAAATATGAGGTGCTTATGCAAATCAAGAATTTGTTCAAGAGAGACATTTTCCGCTCCATCAACGGCGTGGTCAAGGCCCACCAATTGGACGATCGCTCCGTATGGCAGGAACTGGATGAATTCGTTATTACCAGAGAGCTGGATAAACATTTCCGGAAATTCCTGTCTGCTTACCTGAACGTTTTAGACAACCCCCGTGATCCGGCCGTTACCGGCAAGATGGGAGTGTGGATATCCGGGTTTTTCGGCTCCGGGAAGTCCCATTTCCTGAAAGTGCTGTCCTATCTTCTGGGCAACCGGATGCATTCCTATGAAGGCAATACGAAAAAGCCTGTAGATTTCTTCGAGGGTAAAGTGGAAGACGCCATGCTCTTTGGAGATATTAAACGGGCCGTGGCATCCAATACCGACGTAATCCTTTTCAACATCGACAGCAAGGCCGACAGCAAAGCAGGTCGAGACGCCATCTTAGCCGTATTCCTGAAGGTCCTCAACGAATTGCAGGGATATGACGGCGACCATCCCCACATTGCCCATCTGGAGCGCTACTTAGACAACGAAAGAAAGCTGGAAGCGTTCCATGACGCCTACAGGGATATTACCGGAACCGAATGGACGGAAGAGCGTGATGCCTATGAATTCAACCGAGATCAAGTGGTAAAAGCCTTTGTACAGACTCTGGGACAAAGCCTGGAAACCGCAGAAAAATGGATTGATAACGCCGAAGACAATTTCTCACTCACCGTCGAAAATTTTTCCACATGGGTCAAGGAATACGTGGATTCCAGAGGTCCCGATCACCGCCTCGTTTTTTTAGTGGATGAGATCGGCCAATTCATCGGTACGGATGGCCATCTTATGCTCAATCTTCAGACCGTCGCGGAAGACCTTGGAACCCTTTGTGAGGGGAGGGCCTGGGTGGTCGTGACATCCCAGGAAGAAATAGATAAGATCCTGGGGGAACTCAGAACGGCCACCAAGAATGATTTTTCCAAGATCCAGGGCCGCTTTCAGACTCGACTATCCCTATCCAGCGCCAATGCTGATGAGGTCATCCAGAAAAGGCTGCTGGAAAAAGAAGAGACCGTGGTAGGGGATCTCAAGGCCATCTTCGCCGAAAAGGGCGATATCCTCCGGCACCAATTGTCTTTCAGGGATTGCGGCATGACCCTTAAACCTTATAAGGATGGGGATGACTTCGCTGATAACTATCCCTTTGCCCCATACCAGTTTCGCCTTCTCCAGAAGATCTTCGAGGTGATCCGCCGCGTGGGCGCTACCGGTCTCCATCTGGCCAAGGGCGAAAGATCGATGCTGGATGCGTTCCAGTCTGCAGCCCAGACCGTGGCCCTGAAGGAAGTGGGCGTGCTGGTTCCCCTCCATGATTTCTATCCTTCCATAGAGAGCTTTCTGGATACCACTGTGAAGCGCACCATCGAACAGGCCGCCGAGAACCCGAGCCTTGAACCCTTCGATATCAATCTGCTGCAGGCGCTGTTCCTCATACGGTATGTGGAGGAAATCAAGGGCAATGTGGACAACCTCGTTACCCTGTGTGTCAACGAGATCGATGCGGATCGACTGGCCCTTCGCCGCCGGATTGAAGAGAGCCTCCAAAGGCTTGAAAATGAGACCCTGATCAGCCGAAGTGGGGAGAACTATTTCTTCCTCACCAATGAAGAGCGAGACGTCAACCGGGAAGTCAAGAATGTCGATATAAGCGGCCCTGAAGAAGCCAGATTATTGGGGGAACTCATTTTCGAGGATGTCCTCAAGGGGCAGCGTAAGCATCGCTATTCCAGGAACAAGATGGATTTCACCTTTAACCGGATCTGCGACATGCACCCTGCGGGGGCTCGTGTGGAAGGGGCTTTGGTAGTCTCTGTCATCTCGCCCCTGGCCGATGAATATACCCTATACAATGATGGCAAATGCGTTCTTGAAAGTAATAACGAAGGCGGCCAGATCCTTATCCGGTTACAGGACAACGAAAGGCTGGGTCGGGAACTTCGCACCTATGCTCAAACAGAAAAATACCTCAAAACCAAGAGCGACAGTGGACTCCCGGATTCTGCCAAGCGAATTCTTCGGGACAATGCCGAAGACAACCGTGAACGCAGAGCTCTTTTGATCCATCTCTTGGGCGACATGCTCACCGAGGCAGTCACCTTTGCTGTCGGACAGGAACTCAAGACCAAGGCCTCCGCGCCCGGAGCCTGTCTGTACGAGGCTCTGGAATATCTGATCACCAATTCCTTTTCCAAAATGGGCTACCTCAAACATCTCCATCCCGACCCACTCAAGGAAATCCAGGCGGTTCTCCGAAGCAACGATGTCTCCCAACTGAGCCTTGCCCTCAGCCTGGAAGAGAACAACCCCCAGGCCATTGAGGATCTCCGCAACTATATCGAGCTATGTTCCCTGAAGCATCATGCCATCGTGCTTTATGACGTCATTATGAAACGATATGCAGTTCGACCTTACGGCTGGCCAGACATGGAGGTAATCCTTCTGGTGGCCCGCCTGTTCGCTGTGGGTGAGATCAGTCTCTGGATGGAAGGCGGTACGCTGTCACCGGATAAGCTCTATGAAAACATCAAGACCCCCGCAAGATGGCGGAAGATCACGATCCACAAAAGAATAACCTCCGATCCCAAGGCCCTTCAAGACGCACGCCAGCTGGGGAAAGATGTCTTCGCGGAAATGGGACCGGATAACGAGGATGATCTCTGTGCATTCTTAAAGGAAAAACTCCGATCCTGGGAGACCTCCCTCAACAGTTATAAGCCCCTTGCCGATACAGGAGACTATCCCGGCAGGGAAGAGATCGTTGAAGCGCTGGGAGTGACTAAACCGCTTTTAGCCAGTGACGAAAACTACAAATTCATCGACAAATTCAACGACTCCAGGAATGCTCTGCTGGACCTCTCCGATGAATTTCACAACCTGGAGCAGTTTTACGGAAACCAACGGCCCACCTGGGAAAAACTGCGATCAGCCTTTCATAAATTCCAGTTGAATCGCTTGGAACTGGAGGGGAACGAAGAGGTGACTCCGTCGTTAAAACGTATGGGCGAAATCCTTGCTGCACCCGCCCCCTATGGGATGCTTTACGAGGCCGAAGGGCTCATCCGGACTGTTGACGAGGTGAACAAAGCAATGATCACCCAGCGACGGTCTGACGCCTTGATCAAGATCAACGGACATATTTCTGAAATGAACAAGGAAATCGAGGCAGTCAAGGGGGATGACACCCTTCGGTATGCCTGTTTTGGTCCGCTGGAGCGGCTTCAAAAAGAGGTCGAGCGAATTGAGAGCATTGCTCACCTTAGCCAGGCTGAATACGAAGCTGTCCGTTCTTTTGATGAAGGGTTGGCCGCCATCGAGGACTTTGTCCGCCGGACTGCCACTTCAACGTCCGGGGTCGGAGACCCGCCCGTCAAACCACACTGTATCGTCAAGCCGGTTGAACTGGTTGCCAACACATACCTTGAAACTTCGGATGATATTGAGAAGTTTTTAAAAGAACTTCGGGAGAGACTGGAAAAGGCTTTTAAAGCTGGTCAGCGGATTAAGATCCGTTAAAGAAAATTAACCACGAATCATACGAATTGCACGAATATAAAGGGGATGATGTCAGGGAAGGCGGGAGTGATAACTTGGCCTCTGGCCGGGCTAAGAGAATAAATGCCAGCTTATTTGCACTGTCTTCTGAGTGAACACACAAAACTTTCTTTATTCGTGATATTCGTAACATTCGTGGTCAAAAAAGGATTATTCCGAGAAAATTTCTCTTGAAAAGTCGCTGAAAGAGTGTTATTTTGTTGTAATTGTTATCTTAAAGAGAAATTCTTGCGGAGAAAACACATGTTAATATCTTTTTCTGTTGAAAACTGGTTGTCGTTTCGGGATCGGGCAACCTTTTCCATGGTCGCGGGGCGTGAAAAACAGCACCAGGAGCGCATCCCACGCATTGAGAAATACAAAATGCGGGTGTTGCCGATTGCAGCCATTTACGGAGGAAATGCTTCGGGCAAGACCAATTTCTTTAGGGCGCTAAACTTTGCGCGTCACCTCGTTGTGAAAGGCACACAGCCCGAGGCCATGATTCCAGTGGAGCCCTTCCGATTGGACCCTTCCTATATCAAAGGACCTACTCGTTTATCCTTTGAGTTGTTTATTGATGACCGGTGTTATGAGTTCGGGTTCGGTGTGACCCGCGAACACGTGGTTGAAGAATGGCTTTCTGAGATTCTGAAGACGACTGAAAAGGAACTTTATCACCGCAAGGCGGGTAAGATAGAATTCTCGTCTGAACTGAAAAAAGACCAGTTTCTTCGATTTGCCTTTCAGGGGACCCGCGACAATCAGTTGTTTCTCACCAATGCCGTCAATCAGAAAGTAGACCGGTTCAAGCCCATCTATAACTGGTTTCGGGACAGCCTCGTCATGATCGCTCCGGATAGCCGCTTTGAGCCTTTCGAGCGCTTTTTTCAAGAGGAAAATCCTTTATACAACCATATGAACCTTACCCTCAATCGTCTCGATACCGGCATTTCCCGATTAGGGGGTGAGAAAGTCCCATTTGACAGTCTGGCCCTGCCTGAAAGCCTCAAGGCCAAGCTTCGGGAAGAAATTCCGGAAGGAGCCACGGTTCGTTTATTGGCAGAGCCCGCTCATGAACGTTTTGCCATCATGCGGCGCAATGGAGAGCTTGAGGCACGAAAGCTGATTAGTTTTCACAGTGATTCAGCCGGGAATGAAATCCGGTTTGATATGAAACAGGAGTCGGACGGAACACAGCGCGCCATCGATTTAATTCCGGCCTTTCTAGAGCTTGCCGCCGCAAGTAATGGAAAGGTTTTTGTCATTGACGAGATTGACCGCAGCCTTCACACACTGCTTACCCGGGAATTGTTAGCCGCTTACTTAGATGCCTGTACTCCAGATACCCGCTCGCAATTGCTATTAACCACCCATGATGTCCTGCTAATGGACCAAAAACTCCTTCGACGGGATGAGATGTGGGTGACGGAGCGCAACAGTCTGGGCAGTTCCTCTTTATTGGCATTCAGCGATTACAAAGATATACGCTATGACAAGGACATACGAAAAAGCTATCTGCAGGGTCGGCTTGGAGGCGTTCCCCGCATTCTTCTCTCCGGCTCATTCAACCCAGAGAATAAATCCATGGCAGGAGGCAACAGCTGATGTCCAAGGGAAGGCGACCATTCAAAAGACGAGCGTCTTTTCTTTCCTATCGGAAGCTTTTTCTCATTGCAACAGAAGGAGCGCGAACAGAGCCGTTCTACTTCGACATGTTCAATAGCCCCCAGGCAACAATTCATGTCAAGCTGCTTCCAGCAAAGAAACATGACACCTCTCCTCCCCAGGTCCTGAAACGAGCCGAAGGATTCGTCAAGGAGAAAGGGCTCCGAAAAAAGGATGAGATCTGGCTGGTGATTGATCGGGACCAATGGACTGATGAGCAATTAAAGGGGGTATTCCCTGGGTGCCGTGCATCTGCCTTTAACCTGGCGGTTAGCAATCCGCAATTTGAATATTGGCTCCTGCTCCATTTTGAGGATGGAAGCGGAGTATCCGGTTCAAGGGATTGCACCCGGAAACTGATGCGACACCTGCCAAACTTCAACAAAGCTTACCTGGAAATCCAAAAAATTGAACCCGGCATACCCGATGCGATCCACCGCGCCGAGGTGAAAGATATGCCACCCTGTGAGGGTTGGCCAAGGACAAATGGTTCAACGGTATATCGGCTTGTCAAGAAATTGAGGGGACAGAGTTGATAATGCTGCTGCATCCGATAACAGGCATGAAGAAGTAAATGAGCGAAAGTGCGCCAATGTAACCACAGATTACACAGATGGCACGGATAATAAAAAGGGAAAACAGGAACCACGAATCACACGAATAGATAAGAGGGGTTGGACGTGGTGCACAGCTCCATAGAGGACCAAGGTCTTAAAGGCTCAACACTGGAACCACAAATTATACAGATGGCACAGATAAAGGGCTTTTTTTATTCGTAATATTCGTGTGATTCGTGGTTAGAAACAAGGAGAGGAAAAATGGAAATGATTCGTAAGCAGTATATTGTTGACGAAAAGAATAGAAGGGTGGCTGTCCAGGTTCCCATTGAGATCTTTGAGAGGTTGGAGGAAATTCTGGAAAATTATGGCTTGGTCCAATTGATGAAAGAAAATGAAGGTGGTGAAATCCTCGGCGTGAACGAGGCCAAGTCATATTACGATAGTTTGGAAAAAGCGCAATGAAAATAGACTATCGGAAGAAATTTCTGAAAGAGCTTTCAAAGATTCCTGCAGCGACAAGATCGAGAATGGAAACTTTCGTCTTTGAGGACCTCCCCGAGGCGAATTCGATATTCGAGATTGGGACCGCAGAGCAAATGAAGGGCTATCCCTCATACTACAAGGTTCGTTTTGGTTCGTACAGGATTGGCTTTAAAATGGAAAATGATATTGTTATTTTGGAAAAAGCATTACACAGGAAAGATATCTACAGGCATTTTCCATAAGGTGCTTGAAGGTAAGTACGGAAGGGTCTCTGCTTGACATGAACTTGTCCAATAAAGACATGAACCACAGATTACACAGATGGCACAGATAAAAGGCTTTTTTATTCGTGATATTCGCGTTATTCGTGGTTAAGAAATGCGATGATGACAGGCTCCTTCGCGTCCAGGCATCTTCTTAATAATGAGGAATAGTGGCAAATGAAAACGACAATTGTATCGATTTTGCTTATTTTGCTTTGTTGTATTACGTCAATAGAAGCAAAGACCTTTAAGGTCGCAAGCTATAATGTAGAAAACCTTTTTGATCTGACAAAGGATGGGATTGAATACAAAGAGTATATTCCGAATACCGGCTATGGATGGAAAAAGCCTATATTCGAAACTAAGATCGAGAACATTGCTGAAGTAATAAAGGATTTGAAAGCTGACGTTGTGACCTTACAGGAGGTCGAATCTAAAAGCTCCCTTATTTCTTTGCGAAACAAACTAAATGACTTCAAAGTGGATTACCCATATTTTGAAATTGCTGACTCCAAGGATACGATTGTGAAGTGCGCTGTTCTGTCCAAGTTTCCAATTGTTGAGAAAGAAGAAATACAGGTTGATAATGAAATTGCCAGAAATATTCTGAAAGCAACTCTTGATATTGATGGGCGCCGTCTGATCCTGTTTATCAATCACTGGAAATCAAAATACGGCCCAGAAAGTATGAGGATGGCCTATGCTAAGACACTTAAAAAGAAGATTGATGAGTTGGAAGATGACGTAGACTTCATACTGATTGGCGATTTTAATTCAGACCATAATGAGTGGGAAACTTTCCGGGGTTCTATTCGACTAAACGATACTGACGGCAATACCGGAATCAATCACATTCTCAGGACTGTCAGAGGTTCTAAACTGGTCAATGAACAGATTTTGACAGAACAGACCGCAAATGAATATTTATACAATTTATGGCTTGAAATAGACCAGAAGAGACGATGGTCCCACAACTTTTTTGGGAATAAAAACAGCTTGGACAACATTATTGTATGTAAGGCGCTCTACGACTGTAAGGGAATCTCCTATATTGACAACTCGTTTGACAAATTCGATCCTGACTATTTGTTCAAGAGAAATGCCGTTTACCGCTGGCAAAGGGCAAAAAATGGCAAAGGTAAACATCTCGGTGAAGGGTATTCAGATCACCTCCCTATTTTTGCGTATTTTTCCACTGATCCTTTCCGTTTCAAGGATTACGATACCCTTACCAAAGACATTTCTGATTTAAAGTTGGAAAAAAAGAGTATCTCTGACCTTTACACGTCAAGGGTTGGGAATGTCAATTACCTTCTCCGCTTCTGCACAGTCATATACAAACATGAGAATAATGCAATCATTAAACAAGAAAATGGCCGCGCAATATTTGTATACAAGGCAGGGCAAGACCTGGAATATGGTAAAGTATACCATTTAACTGTAAATATGCTGTATGACTATTACAGGCTCCGTGAAATCACGGCGATTGGGAATATTAAGGCGGTTGGACAATCGGCTAATTATGCGTCTCATTTGTTGAATGACCCTTCAGCCGATTTCTCAGAACCGGCCTTTCAAAACGAAGTCCTATCAGAAGTTAAAGGGGTTTATAAACGAGGATATTTTTACTATGGCAATAAACGAAAGATCAAATTGTACTTCAAAAACAAAACTTTAAGGCCCAAAAACAATTCAAAAGTTTTACTGAAGCATGTAAGAATAGGATGTTACAAATATCCTCAAATTATCATAGAAAAAAATGGGCAAATTGAGAACAAATAAAAAGGCTAAAGCTTGCCCAATTAACAACCACAAAACTTCCTCCGAGCCATCAGTGTAATCCGTGGTCAAAAAATATGAATCGAGATAAGCTCAAAGCATACGCACCCAGAGCACGTCGTGATTTCATCAAGGCAGTTACCGATCGTGCGTACTTTTATGGGCTGACGAAAGAGAAGATAGAGCCAGTTACGGTGCAGGGCGATGTGGTCATTATCGGAGGGAAACCGTTTCCGAGGGATGTGGCGGAAAAGCGGAGGCTGTTGGATGAACAGATCATGCGGGAAGGGTTCGAGCAGGTCATGGAGGCCAGGGCCTATACGTGGTTCAACCGTTTTGTGGCGGTACGGTTTATGGAGGTTCATGGGTATCTAGCTAGAACATGG
>Ga0208901_1000243_pt1 | contig 33878 bp, 34 predicted proteins | sample AntAceMetag02UKF_FD_184764 | JGI IMG/M metagenome (GOLD analysis project Ga0208901, IMG submission 184764) | Saline lake microbial communities from Ace Lake, Antarctica - Antarctic Ace Lake Metagenome 02UKF (SPAdes) (version 2) | ecosystem: Environmental > Aquatic > Non-marine Saline and...
TGATATTATTGAAGTTTTCGCAAATTCCAATATATCAGAAAAAGAAAGGCTTTTCACGTTAAATCGTAATTATATTAATGGGTTGATGCGCTTATTCCCCTTGTATCCATCAACCCCGAAACTTGAGTTATTATTTAAACTAAATTTCCCATGTTTCTGAGTCTCTACTCGAAGGTTTAAATTTGTAGTATCACGTATAATCCCACGGTCCATAAGACTTTTAATTTCTGGACTGGACAAAACCACAAAATCATTAAAATAACGTTTGTTATCGGATCGCCGCAAAACCAGAATATAGAAGATGCTTCCTGACGACTTTTGGTCAAACCTGTCTTTCTGGATTTTAAACTGAAACTTATTGGTATCGTTTTGACTGTTTGAGGTTTTTACTTGTATGTGAAAATACTGATTGCTTTTGCTCGCGACAATATCAATACCGTCATCCACGGTCATGATAGATGCATTAAAGCCATAAAATAGTAATTCGCTTAAGACAGCATGCTCTCCAGCTTTTCCTGTATATAAGCTAGTAACTATCGGCTGCAGAGGTAAGGCCGTTGATCGTCTTTTAATCTTTAATTTATACTTACCTCTTTGATGGCCTCCTTGCTTGTTTGATATTTTTCTAAAATCAGATCTAATTCCTTTATTCCTAATATCTTGTGAGATCACATTTGAAAATTGGCTTTTTAAAGTTTCCGCATCCTCTTGAACATATTTACCGAAATTTGTTAGTGCATATTCAGCCATCTGAATGGTAGTCATGATGCTCCCGCCATGATCTTCCATTATTTGTCTTGCTATCTCTATTTTTGTCATTTTTCTCTAGGGTATTGGTTTAGCTCCATGCTCCACTGGCTATAAGCTGATGGGCTTAATCTCTACAATGTGTAGTAAATACATTTAGAACCCAGGTAGTGTTTGTGCCTTATATTCTTTATTGAACACTAATTCTGGTCTTCTCCTAAGGATGCTAGCCAAAACTGATATGGCGTCAGCGGGGAGAATTTTGTAGTAAGTGCCTTTTGCTAGTATTTTTGCATTGGCCAATCTTTTGTTTTTCTGGATTTTCAATTGCTCTTTTTCACTGTTATTGCATCTAAAAATAGCTTCTGCTTTGAATTGGACTTTTTTCCCTTTGATTTGCCTGTTTAAGTCGCGCGTAGCTGTTTTAAAATCCTCTGGAGCATAAATGACCATCACAAGACCATTTTTATTTTTACTGGATAACACAATGAAACAGCCTGGGCTTTTGTCGAACACCATTGCTTGAACGTTACATTTTGAGCAATAAATAATAGTGGTCTTTTTCTTAAAAACTATTTCTTCTTTGTTGTTAGTCCCGCAGTTTGAGCAGGTAAATTTAGCAATAAACATATTTGGATCGGCTATATTCTCTTGAGGAAATTGTTATTAAAAATAGAAATGGGGATGCAACCCCCTTCCATGTCTCGATCGAGGTACCGCCAAGCACCCATCACTGAAACATGACTAAAGAGCCGCACCCCCAATTGGAGGTGCGTTCTCGTCAGTTTCGTTTCAGTGATTTGAAAAATTGGCGGTTTTCGATCGAAACGATTCTGCGTTAACGCAAAATTATAATATTGTGTTGCTAACTATCCATTATGTCATATAAACACCATTGATAAATTCGTTATAGAATTGTTTTATTAAGCTTTTTAAACTGACACAGAGATCAAATAATGTCGAGTAAATAATACGAGATAAAGCCATATAACAAATGCATTTTACTCGTGACTATGTAAAATCACTGTTCTCAAAATTCCACACTCGACCACATATTACTCTAAGCATGTGTACCTTGACAGTAATCGCTGTGTCTAAACTCCACATACCAGCCATTCAGACAACTTCCTTAAATTATTTCATATGAATAGGTATATTTACCGATGCCACCAAGTTCTCTATTAGGTTAAAATTAGTTGAACAGCAAAATATATTACTAAATTTTACTTATGAGTAGAAGAATGAAAATCAAAATGATTTGCTATTGTATTACTTTAACCATTACTGGTTTACTCACATTTGGGACTACTCATGCCTCCCCAATTTATCTTACTTTTGAAGCGACAGATGCAATCGGTTCACGTGGAATCGTAGAAAGCGACTATATAGGGAATCAATATATCGTGTTAATTGAGACTGATGAATCAATTGCAAAGGCGAGCTATATTGATTCTGATGGAAACACTCAATATCAAGATGACCTTAACACCCCATCTACAAAATATGATCAGTTTTATACTGAGGGTATTTCAGGAAATTACGTTACAACAGCGGGCGCTTACGCTGAAGATTATTACCAACAAGTCAATTTGGGTAATTGGGGTGCACACTCAGATTACAAACAAAATGTATGGGGAACAGGTGATACCTACGGAACCTTTTCCTATAGAACAAGAACAACACTGAGCTACGGCAGTGAAAGTGACTATGTTACCATCAATGGTTTATGGGATGATTATATTTGGCCACCTGCTTACCCTAGTTCATTTTTAACTAACGGTGCACTATGGTCAATCTATGACTACAGTCGCGATGTTAACAACAATGAAGTCTTCGGTTCCTTCTGGGCAAACTTGGTCAACATATCAGAAACTAACCCTCTAAATCCCGTCCCCGAGCCAGCAACAATGCTCCTCTTCGGAACAGGTTTAGTTGGTCTTGTAGGTTCTAGACTCAGGAAGAAGAAACAGCAGTAACACAAATAGCAAACGTATTTTCGAAAGGCAGGGTCATTCAGTTGATTCTGCCTTTTCCGTTTCCACCATCTGTGTAAATTGCCAGTGAAAAGCTCAGCAATTTCACCCAATACTTAAACATTGCCTTACTACTGTACATTGCAACCGGCACCTTTTAGCTGATTGAGCTCAAAACTCTAAAGCCCACCTCTACATTGCAACCACACATCAAAAACGAAGATTCCGTAAGATTGCAGCATTTGTCGCTATTTGCTTCATATGTTTCCACCTACGAACAACGGTGGAAAGTGACATTCCGGTATTTTCTGATATTTTCCTAAATGATAAACCTTTTGCCCTTAACCTCACGATCTCAACATTTTGTTTGTATTCTTTCAAGGTAACAGCGCCTCTAGATAGCCTGGTAACCACACGCCATCAATGCTGTCTGCCTTTATCGTCGCAATGCGTCTTAGTACAGTGCGGCGGCTTATTTTCAGCTTCCAGGCGATTTTCTGAGCTGTATAGCTGCCCATCAGCCTAGAGATCTGAATCATCTCGAACTCGATCTGTTCCTGTACTGGTGATAGCACGGGAACACCCTTGAAAACTCCAGTCTCAAGATGGAAATGTAGACTAGCTAGTAGTTCTTCTGTGTTCATATACTCATATAGTTAGGTGGTGGTGCCAGTTTCGACATACGATCCTTGGTTTGTTGCTCCGCACCTGCTCTAGGTAAATCAAAAGAATTAATATGGATGGCTTTACGATTCATGATAGCAAGAGCTATTTCCTGATGATCAACATCTCGGCACTCATGACACAAGCTGTAAAATTGCATCCGGCATATTCCTCCTGTGTGTTTTGTGCCGAGCATAAGATGACCATCTATGACTAGATTTTTACTACCACAACCCACACAAGCATTGTGTGGGTATCGAGTGTAGTTCTTGAGTGCCTCAGCCATATTTCTTACAATCTGTTTATATGATCTTTTAAAATTCGGTTTATTATTCATTGTTTTCCTCATTGGTTTTAACGTAGAAAGTTCGACAATTGTCGAAAACGCTACGGGTGCTACGTCCCAAAACACCCTAGGTCAAGCTAGAACCACCCTGCCACCAAATGTAACTACCTGTTATCGCACGACACAATCAGCAGAAACACCTAAGCCAGAAAAGTTGTCGCAAATTCCCTTATAAAAAGAAAACTATATATTTTCTTATATACATAGACAATATGTAATTTAGGGTGCTTAGGTTGTTTTAGTTGCTTTTGTTTAATATAATAAATGAATTACACAAACCGCCCTAAGGTTCTAGGGTGGCATTGGGTGATTTAAACACTGCTTAGCTGAAACAAACTCCTCATCTCTACAAGGGGTAAGGGGGAGAATCTCCGCACACTGTGAAAGGGGGGCGAGGGTGAAGCAGTCAACAGCTTCTGATGCTTTGGAAAAATGCCTTTGTCACCGTAAGTCTGTTTCCAAAAGATATCATTGACCTCAGGTCTACTAAATGTCTGCTTGCTCTTACCGCAAAAATCAAGATAGGCATCGTAAACTTCATGCCTAGGATTCAACTCAATCCACTGTTTTTGTGACTTCGTTATAAATTCCTTATCCAGACACTCAGACCAGAACGCCTGCACAGAAGTCATATTGTGGCCCTGCTGATCATTCAACGCCTCGGTAACAGGAGCGAGCCTGAGTGTATTGAAATTGACGTTCACCTCGTATAACAGGTAATAAAACAATGCCTGGAGACCACCGCTCAGCATCTGCTCACTCAGTGCTTTGAAATATGGAATATCCTTCTGGTGTGAATCATTGACATCCAGCACAAAGAATCTCCGCTCACCTGGTGTGGCTGGAACGACATAATCTGAATTACTCGCCATGAGGATATTCAAGAAAGATTTCATCTGTTGCGAATCAATGCCTTTCTTTTCAAATGTCAACAGACTCTCGGTGATCAACGTCTTTAGTCGACCTTCTGTGGACTTATCACCGGCAAAAACTGCCTCATCTGCAAAGATCATTAGTGCCGTGGCAAGAGCATTGTTAAATTTACCAACGAGTTCCCCTGAAGATGACATGTGCAGGTAATATTGCCCGAACAGATGCTCTAACCACTTCATAAAAGCACCTTTTCCAGTACCTTTAGCTCCTCGAAGAACCACGGCAACGCCAGGACGCTTGCCACCAGGATCTTGAACACACCTTGCAAGCCACATGATCAGGTACGCATAATGTTCGTCATCACCATCACAGATAACCTGATGTACATGCTGTAGGAACAGATTACAGTTCCCTTTCACTGGGTTAACTAAAAACCCTGAAAACAGATTATAGGCATTACCTACATTCCCAGAGGGGTTAAACACTACCCGGTCGTACGTTCTTCGGTTTCGATTATCCAACCAGGAGCCTGGATTGTAAGGGCTGTAAAAATCTTCAAAGTCTTTTTTCGTAAGAAACTGTACATCCCGCCTCCGTAGAACTGGATCAATGGTTTCTTTTAGAATCCTGAACTTAGATCCAACCATGACGCAAGCATGTGCAGAGTCGTAATCATACCTGTTGCCACTGCTGTTTTGGGCAGTAACACTGCCTGCAATACTGTCAATTGCAGGCAAGTTGACTTTAAACTTCTTTTTCAATGCAGCTCGTATAAATGACCAGGTTGCCGGATCCCTCACATCTGCATTGACAATAAGTTCTTTCAGCTTCTCAGTTTGTGCAGTACTCGATAATTCCGAGATATCCAGCTGTTCGATAATTTCAACGGTGGTTTGTGGAATCGGATGCAGGAAAAACTTCTTCCCACCATGAAGCATTGAATTCACTACAGACTTACCGCCATCTTCCAGATTAGCGAAAAACAATGCCTTGTTTGATCCTTCTTCAGGTTCCAGAGGGTCACAGCATGCTTGTTGATCATATTTCGTAGGATCTGCACAAGCATCAGCAACAGATGCTAGACCGAAATCACGGAATTCAAGCATGAAATCACTCTGTAGATCTGAAGTGTCTATTGAAGAGATGATGATCTTCCGTGCTAAAGCGATATCAATGCTCTGTTGTTTTGCAAGAACAGTTGACTTGTCGGTTATGTATTTCTTACGAAGTGCAGCAGCCTCTTTAATCAATGCAGGGTCGGACTTTAGTTCCCTTACAACTTTATCATATTCAGTTGTATCGAATGCAGGCGGGGTTGCACAGTTCAGAATAGTTCCATCGGTGAATACAGGTACCGCTCTGTTCTGAGTTATGCGCTCGCTCTTAATCTCAGGAGCAGTCGTAAAATCAATGCGCTCAGGACTAAACACGAAACTATCGAAGCAAATAGAACGAACAAGCATTGCCCCTGTCCGTGACAGTTTTATCCAACCATAGTTATTGATTACTGTGTTCTTAAATAACGCTTCCATATAAGCAGCTAAACCGCTCGGTGTCTCGGCTTGGAAATACATGTGGTACCCACCGCCATGTAGTGGTTTCCCGTCCACTGAGAGGCCATCAGACGATGATCTAACAACTAAGTTACCCAAAGTGTCGAACTGCGGATCTATCTCGCTCAGGATAGGCAGTAGTTGATCCGGTTCAATGTTTGATCGTGGACACTGTGAGTCTTGATCGTTATCAAACATACCAAGGTGAGGTGAATCGTCGTAAATGAAGTTCTCCTTTGTCCTGGCTTTAACTTCCCCATCGGCAGTTTTCGTGGTCCCGATGGTGTGAATGTCACCCACATCAGACCCTTTAACGATCCCGTGGACAAAGCATTGATTGTTACACAGATTATGGATGACTTCTTTAAGCTCACTCAGGTTATTTTCACAATGTTCTGCTGTTCCTGAGTGAAAAGGGGCAGGATAGATCTTTGTAAGATTGTCGTGCTCATCCAGATTAACTATTTTACAGTTTGCTCCAGAATCAGAGGTTAGTATTGAATACTTCATTTTTCAATTCCTCCCAGCAATGCATTGGCACGGTCGGTATGATGTAGGCATTCCACGTCATTGCAATTAAGCGCCCACGCATGCACCCCATCTCGACACTCTGCACACAATTTCAGTGTAAAGTAAGCTGCCAAGTCATCTACCTTTGTATTGATCCCGCTGGTTCGCTTTAGAACCGACAGGGGTGTCTTGATACCGTTCATTGGTAATCTCCTTGAATTTGCAAGGTTCAACCAAGAGTGTTATTATGAAGTACACCTTTGGTTAACCCCAGGTGTACTTAGCTGGCTGACAGTTCTTGCTTGCAGGCTGGGCTGTCGGTCAGTTTCTCAACTACTTCATTTCGTATCTCAGTTAGGACTTCATTGAGTCCATGTGTGCTGGGATCTGTCTGTGCCAGGATGGCATGGCAGGCAGCCCAGGCATCTACCAGCTGAATTGATGGTTCCGGTGGCTTCGGTGGGAGAACTAGTGGTATTACGGGTACTGCCTGCTCCGGTGCCTGTACTGTCGGTTCCGATGATAGAATAAGTGGAATTGGCGGTTCAACGGCTAACGTACTATTTTCAACATTTGTTGAACTTTGTACGTTAGGTGAGACTGCTCGCTCATATCGCTTACTAACAGTCTTCGCATTCAATCCAACCAATGCCGGGGATGTAGGGTCAGCATTCGCTCGCACGGCTGCAACAAACACTTCCGAAGCAGCATTGATACTAGACCCAGCTTCCACCATTGAGTCCATGAACTCAAACTCACCTTCAGGGCATATCGAGGTGCAGGTACCGTTTCTATCCTCTTTCACAGCTTTCGGTTTCTCACTGATAGTCTCAGTGGTGCGAATCTCCTCACAGCTTTCGCAAACTTTCTTGCGTTTGATGTTACCAGTTTCTGCTGTGAGTTTATGACCGCATCGTGAACATTTAAGCCTGAGGCGCTTTCTACCATTCACCGTTTCAAAGCCAGTGACGATATAATCCAATGCAGGGTTGTCTCCAATCTTTATACGCTTAGCCATTATGCTACCTCCCCACATCTCTCACGAGGGAGTGCGTCCATCCATGACTGAAGCTCATCCGAAAAGATTCCACGGCCTCGCTTACCCAAAACAACAGAAGGCGGAAAGGTTGGATCGTTCTTCAGGATGTCGTAGAATCTGGTCGGGCCGACATCCATCAGCTGCATAGCTGTCTTATGGCGGAGTATTCTACGGTCGTTTCCTTTGAAGGGTATCTTCTTTGGCATTGCTTAAATCTCCTATGGTTGAAATAAAAAAGGGATACAGTACCGTTTATTCGGTATGCACCCCTTTTAACCACAATGTCTTATGCAATGTTGGACAACTGCTAAAACAGCGTTTGTCCAAAAAATCAGTCCATATTTTCCACCAGCTTCTTCAATCTTCCGTACTCTTTGAGTAACGCACCCCCAGTAGCTTCCTTCTTAGTTTCATTTTCTCTAATTTCGTTTCTTTCAAGAGCCATCTCATTGAAAACATCCCCATTCCAAGCCTTCCGTCCCTGCAGGAGTAATTTTTTGTGAATTTCTTTCATGCGTTTGTCAAACCTTTGCAGGTCACCTTTCTTCATCTCCCTGCCCAGCAAACCAAGGTCAGCATCTTTATTTTTAGGCCGTTTCCAGGCGTTTGCATCTGATGCTATTCGACGTAAAAAGACCAACTCAACTTCTTTCGGTGGCGGCAGACAGTATAGATAAAACATTATCCACAAGTCTCTTGCTCTTGTGTATTTCTGATCTTTCAGGAAAACCTCCAATTGGTGAATCAACACGTGGTAAGGGTTGATTCTTTCCGTACCCTCGTATTTCCGTATACGCAGCGTCTCTATCCATTCTTCGGTGGTTGGTAATTCTTTCAAGCGTTCAAGGCGATCCATTAGCCGCTCCCAGTACTTCTCCTTGCTCCAGTTTAAGCAAATAGTCAGACCACCACTGCATCATTTTCTTTCGTTCAGGTAAGCGCATGCTGCGATCGTAAACGGCACTGACTGCATCCTTGCGAGCATGAGCAAGCTGGAGTTCTATGATTTCATGATTCCAATTGTTTTCATGCAAAAGGGTACTTGCCATGGATCTGAAACCATGCGGGGTCATCTCTTCTTTCGTAAAACCCATCCTTCGCAGCGCTCCCAGTACTGTATTGTTGCTCATGGGCCTGTCGCCTGTGCGTAAGCTTGGAAAAACATACCTTCCGTCACCGGTAAGCAGATGGATCTTTTGCAGTACCAGAATAGCCTGATCACTGAGCGGTACTGTATGTTCTCGCTTCATCTTCATTTTCTCAGCAGGAATCAGCCACACCTGCTTCATGAAATTGATCTCTGACCATTCAGCATGGCGCAGTTCACCCGGTCGAACAAAGGTCAATGCCGATAGTTGCAGAGCGCATCTGGTGATCATGTCTCCCTGGTAGCCCGATACAGACCTCATCAGCGCACCAGCGCACGCAGGATCGGTTATTGCCGCCATTCGCTTTGACTTGTGTGTTTTGAGAGCACCACGCAGAGAAACTGTAGGGTCTTGATCACAGAGGCCAGAGGCTATGGCATATCGAAAGACCTGTGAACAGATAGTTTTACATCGATGTGCTGTTTCTATAGCACCTCTGTTTTCTATACGACGAAGTAAGCGAAGCACTTCAGGGGCATTGACTTCAATGATCGGGCGTTTCTTGATATATGGAAGAATATCCCGGTTAAGACGGCTGCGAACTGTTCTTTTATGACCATCAGTCCATTGATCCTGCTTGAAGAACCATTCTTCGGCAATGCTTCCGAATGTATTCCCTGCGCTTACAGTATCAATATGCTTCTTCTCCTGACGATACAGTACCGGATCAATGCCGCTCTTTATTAATTTCTTAGCCGACATACGCTGTTCGCGGGCATCCGCCAGTGAAACTTGAGGGTAGATGCCGATTGCAAAAGTCTTACGGTTGCCGTGAATACTGTAGTCAAGCCTCCAATACTTCTTCCCTGAAGGTTTGATGAGCAGATACATTCCAGCACCATCAGTGAGTCTGTATTGTTTTGATTTGGGCTTTGCATGCTTTACAGCCGTATCTGTGAGTGGCATTTACAGTACCTCTTGTTGAGTATCGGGTAGATACTGTAAGAAATACTGCAAAAAACACAGTATGTCAACGGTACTTAACGATGTGTAGCGGGTAAGAGATAGGCACAAAAAAGCCCGTTAAACCTTTCTGTAGCTGGCTTAACGGGCTTTAACGGTGTAAAACTTGGCGGAGAAGGAGGGATTCGAACCCTCGGTGGAGTATAACCCCCACATTCGCTTAGCAGGCGAACACCATCGGCCTCTCGGTCACCTCTCCAAATCTGGCGGAGGAAGTAGGATTCGAACCCACGGTACTTTCGTACAACGGTTTTCAAGACCGCCGCCTTAAACCACTCGGCCATTCCTCCAGTGGATTTCTTTTACCATTTGAAAAACATTGTGTCAATATCTTGCGTGTCAATGAAAAATTGATGGGTGAATACTTTGGAAAAGTAGGGACAAAACACAAATCAGTAAACAATTAATTGTTACCATGTGACATATTTGTAAAAAAGATGTAATAGGGGTATTATTCAATTATTTTGACAGCATGACGGCTACGAAGCGCTAAGCACCCTCCTAAAAAACTAGGTACGGTACCCTTCCTAACACTAATTACTCGAACCAAACAGTAACATACATGAGCAAACCAAAAGATATCTCATCAAAACTCGAAGATTTGACTTGCCTCTACGAGATAACAAAAAGCCTTGCATCTTCAACCGATCTAAATGTGTGCCTAAGCGATACCATGCACACTATCGACAAAATGAAACAGATGGAAAATGGTACAGTTACCATTATCAACCCGGTAACCGGAAAACTCGAGATAGAGGTAGCGCACGGTATCAATGCAGCCGGAAGAAAGCGTGGAAAGTACCAAATAGGTGAGGGAATTACAGGAAAGGTTGTGGCATCGGGTGAACCAATAATTGTTCCGCACATAGCTGAGGAGCCTTTATTTTTAAATAAGACAAAAGCGAGAAATGATTTGCAGGATAAAAAAAGATCATTTCTATGCGTCCCTATCAGAAACGGCAAGCAGGTTATAGGTGCTCTTTCAGTGGATCGCATTTATGTAGAAGGATTAACGAAACAAGCCGACGACGATCTTCGTTTCCTGACCATTTTAAGTTCATTAATTGCACAGACTACTAGAAGAATACAAACGGTTAATCAGGAGCAGCAGGATTTAATCTTTGAAAATATGAAGTTGAGGCGAGAACTATCAGAAAAAAATAAAATTAATGATATTCAGGGCAATTCAAGCCGGATGCAAGAAGTGTATGAAATGATACACAGGGTCGTTGACTCCACTGCCACGGTTCTTTTACGAGGTGAATCTGGAACAGGAAAAACGCTCGTGGCCAAAGCTCTTCATTATAATTCGAAAAGAAATAAAAAACCTTTTGTAGTAGTTAACTGTTCCTCCCTGCCTGAAACATTGCTTGAAAGCGAACTTTTCGGACATGAAAAGGGCGCATTCACAGGGGCAACAGATAGAAAAATGGGTAGATTTGAGCAGGCAGAAGGGGGAACGCTCTTTCTTGATGAAATTGGAGAGATTAGCCATGCCGTCCAAGTGAAGTTGCTTAACGTTGTTCAGGAGAAAGTCTTTCAACGACTAGGATCCGGGAAATCGATAAAATGTGATGTCAGATTGGTGGCGGCAACGAACAGGGATTTAGAAACAGCTGTGAAGGATAAAAGTTTTAGAGAAGATTTATACTATCGACTCAATGTTTTCCCAGTGTATATGCCAGCTCTTCGGGAGAGAAGGACTGATATTCTTCTTCTAGCGGAATACTTTCTCGCGAAGTTTGCAAAGGAAAACAATACTCTAATCAATCGTATCTCTACACCTGCAATCGATATGCTGATTCAGTATCACTGGCCTGGTAATGTCAGAGAATTGCAAAATTGCATGGAACGAGCCGTATTGATTTGTGACGGAGACACTATTAAAGGTGTGCACCTACCCCCAACGCTTCAAACCTCAGATTCACTTTCAACAGGTAAAAATCCATTATCTTTGTCAGCATCAGTGGAAAATTTTGAAAAAGATATTATCATTGAAGGATTAAAAAACAATCGCGGTAATCAGACCAAGACGGCAAAATATCTGGATACAAGTCTGCGTATAATTAATTATAAAATCCATCAATACAACATCGATCCAAAGAAATTTAAGGTCACAGTATAATGAAACTACTTCTTCACGTCTGCTGTGCACCATGCACAACGTATACCCTCGATAAACTGCGCGAAAAAGATATCGATGTGACGGGATATTTTTTTAATCCAAACATTCATCCATATAGAGAGTTTCGAAAGCGCCTAGCCACACTTCGTGACTTTTCCACTAAGAAAAATTTTAAAATCACCCTGGAAACAGAATACGGCTTAACTGAATACCTGAGGAAGGTTGTTTTTCATGAAAAAGAACGCTGCCCCATCTGTTATTCGATGCGTTTAGAAAAAACTGCGATTCAGGCTGAGGAAACAGGTGCTGATGCGTTTACGTCAACTTTACTGTACTCCAGGTATCAAAACCATGCAGTTATCAAAACAATCGGCCAAAAACTGGCAAATAAGTATGGTGTTGAGTTTTACTACGAAGACTTCAGAGAAGGATGGCAGGATGGAATAGATAGCGCCATTGCCATGGACCTGTATAGACAACCCTATTGTGGATGTATTTATAGTGAACAGGAGCGTTACGACAAAAAGTTACAGAAGAAAATGCGTATGGAAAAAAAACAGGCTGAAGACCTAAAAATTAATACGTAATTTTTCTATTTTTTTAGTTTTACTACAAGAGGAAAACCATATGCTCAATATTATTGTATTGGCAACCACCAACAAGAACAAAGTCAAAGAATTTCAAGAGATGGTAAAAGACCTTCCCATTGAAATTAAATCCGTTGCTGATTTCGGGCCCATACCGGAATGCATTGAAGATGGGGAAACATTTGATGACAATGCATATAAAAAAGCCCTGCATACTGCAAAGATTTTGGGTCTCCCTGCAATTGCAGATGATTCAGGACTTGAAGTTGAAGCATTGAATGGTGCCCCCGGTGTCTATTCTGCAAGGTACGCTGGGGAAAATGCAACGGACGAAGATAACTGTCAAAAGCTTTTAAAAGAGATGGAAGGTGTCGTAAACAGAAAGGCTAAATTCCAGTGCGTTCTTTCCATCGCAGTACCATCTGGTCCTGCACTGACCTATGAAGGGAACTGTGAAGGGACTTTGCTTACAGAGAAACAGGGTGATTCAGGATTTGGATATGACCCACTCTTCTACTACGAGCCATTTGGGAAGAGCTTTGCTGAATGTAACATGGAAGAGAAAAACAAGGTCAGTCACCGCGGTAAGGCCTTGGCTGAACTAAAAAACGAATTTGACAATGTTATAAAATGGTTGAATCAACGTTTAGCTGAAGAGAAACCACCTAAGCCGGATCACAGTGAATTCGAAGAGGATGACTGGTCCCAGAAATAAAAAATAGACAGAGAGTGATCCGAAAATACTCAAAAGTGTTTTCGGATTACTCTTCAGGAAATCCGGTATGGCTTACCTGCGAACTATAAAGGGTTGCAGCAGCAAGGCTTAAAGCGATCACCGATGGGCCAATAATTAGCCCCCAAAATCCAAAGCTTGCTATTCCTGCTAAAATTGAAAGCAGTATAAGTATTTCATTCATTGTGTATTCAAAACCAAAAATCCTTTTTAAATAGGCGATGAAGAGTATTCTAAGAATATTATCAATGAAAAACCCCATTACGCCCCACACAACAATGAGAATACTAACAACATTTATATAGTTTCCTGCAACCAGTTCTAAAGCTATAACAGGAATATATACAAGAGCTGCACCAACAATTGGAATAACTGAACAAAACCCTGCAAGAACACCAAGATAAAAAGCATTATATCCACCGATAAATACCATTAGTAGACCAAAGGTCAGTCCCTGGGCCAACATATTAAAAAGGGTTCCATAAAAAACTACAGCAACAGTACCGGTACATTCCCTGTATAAATATTTTTCATGTTCAAAGCTGGTCGGCATAACCCGGGCTGCAAAAGAAAGAATCTGTTTCCCATATAGGTTGAATAAAAAATAAAATATTAAAATCCATCCAATCTGAACCACCAACCCTCCAGCCCCCGAGGCCACACCATTTATCGTTTTGTAAAGAGCCTCCATAGAAACCCCTTTTAACGCAGAAAAGCCTTCTGTTTTAAGAGAGTTAAGAAAGTTATGAACAATAGGAACGGAGTCGGTATAAGAGACCACCTTATCCACCATCTGCATAGTGACTTCTTTCACATGATCGATATCTACTCCGGACATCTGAGTGTAGGTTTCAGAAACAAAATAGACAAGTGGAGCGAAAATAAGACAAAGAAAAAAAAGTGTGAGAACAATAGAACTTATAAAATTGCTTTTTTGTCGTATAAAAGGTGGCAGGGACGGGTTTTTAAAAATCTGAACAAGGGCGGTAAGCGCGTGACTAGTACAAAGAGTCAGTACCGCAGCAACTAGTATATAGTGCAAATAAGAGGAGAAAATATAGAGTGATGCACAAAGAAGAAAAACAGTTAAATAACCAAGAAACTGAACACTCTCATTGTCTTGTTTTTGCATATATTATTAGCGATCTATCAATTTTATTTATTCTACCGTCAACTCTCTTGTAAGCAGATCTTCAACAGCTACCGAACACTCTTTTTCTTTATAAAGAATTTGATAGATTTGATCGAGAATAGGCATCTCAACGTTCATTTTGTTAACAAGATCATGAACGGATTGAGTAGTTTTTACTCCTTCTGCAACCATCTCCATTTCATCAAGAATCTGAGGAAGTTTTTTTCCCTCACCAAGCTTTAAACCAACGGTACGATTACGACTAAGATCACCTGTACAGGTAAGCACCAGATCCCCGACCCCGGAAAGCCCGGAAAAAGTGGCAGGTTCTGCTCCCATCGCAACACCTATTCGGGTAATTTCTGCTAATCCTCGAGTTATAAGAGCAGCCCGACTATTTAGACCAAATCCAAGACCGTCACTTATCCCTGCAGCTATGGCCACAATGTTTTTTAAAGCACCACTCACTTCAAGTCCTATCATATCTTGAGCAGCATAAACACGAAACCGTTCACTTACAAAAACACTCTGTAAAAACTGAGCTTTTTCAAGCTCATCACAACCAATTGTAACAAGGGTGGGTAAGCCCTGAACCACCTCTTTGGCAAAAGATGGGCCTGAGAGCACAGAAAGGGTTAAATTTTTGGAGGTTAAGGCACTCCCTAAGCCATCCCTCATAACCTGGGTCATGGTCATTAAGGAGCTGTTTTCGATCCCTTTAACGGCAGAAACAATACTTGCACCTGTCTTCAAATAGGGAATAAGCTTTTCAAAAACTGTGCGGTATCCATGGGAAGGAACGACCATACAGACAACATCGGCACCCGTTGCAGCTTCTTTTAAATCTTCTTCAATTGAAAGCGATTTAGGAAAAATATAACCAGGAAGATATTTTTTGTTTTCACCATCCCTTTTAAGAGCTGTTACGTGCTCTTCATTATGTCCCCAGAGGACGGTGTTTAAACCTTTCCCTGAAAGAATGCCAGCTATTGCTGTACCCCAGGATCCAGCGCCAATTACGGCAACTTTATTTACAACAGGATCACTCATCTGCACTCTGCTCGGTTTCCGGACCATTTTCATCATCATCATCTTCATCAACTTCCGGTGCAACCAGGTCCATTGCCACAACTCGCTCTTTAGCTGCAAGTTTGATAAGTCCTACACCCTGGGTGGTACGCCCGATTACCCGAACATTCCCCATTGGCATACGGATCATTTTTCCTGAATCAGTAATTAACATGACCTCTGATTCATCATCTACCTGCATGGAGCCAACAACGGAACCATTTCGCTCACTTGCTTTGATTGCCATAATACCAAGTCCACCACGTCTCTGGATACGATAATCAGCAACGGGACTTCTTTTTCCGTACCCATTTTCAGTAATCGTCAGAATGGATGATTCGGAATCTATAACAATTGAACCCACTACATAATCTTTTTCTTTTAAGCGAATACCGCGTACTCCGGCTGCTGTCCTACCCATGGTACGGACATCATCTTCATGGAAATGGATGGATGCACCATTTTTAGACAGAAGGAAGATGGTATCATCGCCGGTGAGGATATGAGCTGAAATAATCTCATCATCTTCATTTATAGTTAGCGCCTTTTTGCCACGTTTCAATGGCTTAATAAATTCTTGAAGACTTGTTTTCTTTACTCTGCCAAGACGGGTAACCATTAAAATGGTTTTATTGCTTTTTTCATTTTGGAGATCGGCAACGGGAAGGATTGCTGCTACTTTTTCATCTTCTGCAAGATTTAAAAGATTTACAACGGCTTTTCCTCGAGCTGTACGTCCGGCCAACGGCAGTTGATATACTTTACGCCAGAATATTTTTCCATGGTTCGTAAAAAAGAGAAAAGTATCATGGGTAGATGCCACATAGAGGTTTGAAACAAAATCCTCCTCAATATTTTTCACACCTATAACCCCCTTACCTCCACGTCTCTGTGATCTGTACATGCTCACAGGATTACGTTTGATATAGCCAGTATGGGTAACGGTAACCGCCATATCTTCCTGAGTTATCATATCTTCAGGGAGAATTTCATCCACAGCATCGATGATTTCTGTGCGTCGCTCATCACCGTATGTATCTCTAATCTCGGTAAATTCATCTCTGATAATCTTCATCACCAGTGCTTCATCAGCAAGTATTTTCCGCAACCTGTCAATTTCTGCAACTATCTCTTTATAATCACGTATTATCTTATCACGCTCAAGGCCGGTAAGACGCTGCAATCGCATATCAAGAATCGATTGCGCCTGGATTTCTGATAGTTCAAAACGACTTATCAATTCCGCTTTTGCTGCAGCAGGATTAATTGAAGATCGTATTAACTCAACCACTTCATCCAAATTTGTGATGGCAATTTTCAAACCTTCTAAAAGGTGTGCTTTTTCTTCGGATTTTCGAAGTTCAAAGGCAGTGCGACGATACACAACCACCTTGCGATGCAAAATAAAATACTCTAAAATTTGTTTTAAATTAAGAACTTCAGGTTTGTTATTAACAATCGCTAGAAAGATAATACCAAAGGAGCGCTGAAGAGGCGTCATCTTGTAGAGCTGATTGATAACGACTTCGGCAATTTCATCTTTTTTTAGTTCAATAACAATCCGTTCACCATGCCTATCCGACTCATCACGAACCTCGGATATTGCACTAATTTTCTTATCTTTAACAAGAAGAGCGATCTTAGTAACCAGTGTTGCCTTATTTTGCTGGTAGGGAATTTCGGTGACAATAATAGCTTCGCGTTTACTTCCTTTTATATTCTCAACGTGGGTGCGTGAGCGCATAAGAACAGAACCGCGTCCGGTTTCATACGCCTCACGTATTCCCGCACGTCCACAAATATAGGCGCCTTTTGGAAAATCTGGACCAGTTATAATATCAATCAGTTCGTGAACAGTAATGTTTGAATTATCAACCATGGCAATTAAGCCATTCATCACTTCTGTAAGATTATGTGGAGGAATGTTGGTGGCCATACCTACGGCAATACCAGATGAACCATTGACCAGCAAACTTGGAATCTTGCTTGGCATAACCAGTGGTTCTGTCATAGAATTATCGTAGTTTGGTCCAAAATCCACGGTATCTTTTTCAAGATCACCTACGATATCTCTGTCAATTTTCGTCATTCGTGCTTCGGTATAACGCATGGCAGCAGGAGAATCGCCATCCATGGAACCAAAGTTACCCTGACCATCCACAAGCGGATATCGCATGGAAAAATCCTGAGCCATACGAACTATGGTGTCATAAGCTGCAGTATCACCATGGGGGTGATACTTACCAATAACATCACCGACAATACGGGCTGATTTTACATAGGGCCTGTTATAAAATACCGACAATTCCCTCATGGCAAAAAGTGCTCTACGATGGACCGGTTTTAAACCATCACGCACATCGGGTAGTGCTCTACCGATAATAACGCTCATCGCATAGTCGAGATAAGATTTCCTCATCTCCTTTTCAATGGATATCGTTGGATGTTGTTCTTTTTCTTGTTCTTCAGTCGTCATATAAATACCAATTTTTTACAACATTATGCTACATCGCCTAAGCAATGCGCTTTTTCTATGCTAACACTGGTAAACAGTAAGTAAGCGAGTATAAGTGCCATTTTGAGTTTTTATAAACAAGACACTATATATCAAGATCAGATACTTCAAGAGCATGATTTTGAATAAACTCTCTACGTGGTTCCACCTTATCTCCCATAAGGGTGGTGAAAATATCATCGGCCTGTTCAGCATCTCCGATGGTTACCTGAACAAGACTTCTGTTTTGTGGATTCATGGTGGTATCCCAAAGCTGTTCAGGGTTCATTTCACCCAAACCTTTATAGCGCTGCAAGTGACTACCTTTAAAGGTTTCAGTACGAACAGTTTTTACCATTTCACTCCAGTTTTCAGCCGGAATCTCTTTATCATCTGAACCCTGTACCCCTCTTAAGATCATAAAAGAACATTGCAGTAATGATCGAATATCTTCAAAAAGATTAAGAGCCGTTCGATACTCATTAATAAGAGGAACCTGTGGTCCAAGAGTCATCATAATCTGCGCCTGGCCCTTAATGGCAATATCTACCTCATAACAGCTTGGCCGCCAGCGACAGGGCCGAATATTACCAATAATATGTTTTTCGGGAGATAATTCACTCACTAGATTCTTAACAAACTCTTCATCGCTAAACTGGTCAGCAGAATGAACATTCTGCTCAAGAAGAAAATAAAGGAGTTCTTCCCAGATATTCATTCTACCGAGATAGGAAACAACCTGGTTATACACAGAAAGCTTTTTAAGTACTTTTATAAGATCTTCTTGCTCAATAATTTGATTTTCATCATTTTCAGCCCTTATTTTTAGAATCTGACTGGCTTCACTGAAGAGATGGGTATTGAGATCTTCTTCCTCAAGAAAATATTTCTCCTTTTTTCCCCTTCCAAGACGATAGAGAGGAGGCTGGCCAATATAAATATAGCCCCCTTCAACGAGTGGCAACATCTGTCTGTAAAAGAATGTGAGCAATAGAGTACGGATATGAGCTCCATCCACATCAGCATCTGTCATGATAATGACTTTATGGTAACGGAGTTTCTCCGGATCAAATTCGTCACGCCCTATACCGCAACCGAGAGCGCCAATAAGCTGTTTAATTTCTTCGGAGCCAAGAATTTTTTCAAATCTTGCCTTCTCCACATTCATAATTTTTCCGCGAAGGGGAAGAATCGCCTGTACAGATCTGTCACGACCCTGTTTAGCAGAGCCACCAGCAGAATCTCCCTCCACTATGAAAATCTCTCGTTTTGCAGGATCTTTTTCCTGACATTCCGATAATTTGCCAGCCATAAAAAGAGAAGTCGATCCTTTTTTTCGGGAGAGTTCTCTTGCCCTTTTTGCTGCTTCTCTTGCTCGCGCAGCATCGACTGCTTTGGTGAGTATTTTCTTTGCTTCCTGGGGATTTTGCTCCAAAAACAGAGTAAGTTTTTCTGTACAAATTGAATCTACAATTGAAGTTACTTCTGAATTTCCAAGTTTAGTTTTGGTCTGTCCTTCAAACTGGGGATCCGGAACCCGAACAGAAATAACACAAGTCAGGCCTTCACGAACATCATCACCACCCATTTTTTCCTTCATATTCTTAGGAATAATATCATCACTTGCGTAGCGATTGATACATTTGGTGAGTGATCTTCTAAAACCGGAGACGTGTGTGCCACCTTCTCTTGTATTTATATTATTAACAAATGAAAAAAGTCTTTCTGAATATCCATCAAAATACTGAAAGGCTATCTCCACCTCTACATCATCTTTTTCACCATAAATAAAAATGGGAACAGCATTAACCACAGTACGTTTTCGATTAAGATATTCTACATACTGACTGATTCCACCCTCGGCATGAAACTTGTCCTCGGCTCCTGTACGTTCATCTTTCAGATAAATACGGACATTTTTGTTTAAAAAGGCGAGTTCCCGAAGACGGGTATTTACAGTATCATAATTAAATGTTGTGGTTTCAGTAAAAATATCAGGATCTGGATGAAAAGTTATAGAAGTTCCTGTTTTATCTGTTTTTCCTACAACTTCTAGTTCTCCTACACGATCACCGTATCTGTATTCCTGACGATGTATCTCTCCATTTCGTTTAATTTTTGCCACGGCCTTTACAGACAGAGCATTGACAACAGACACACCGACACCGTGTAATCCACCGGAAACCTTATAGGTGGAATGATCAAATTTTCCGCCAGCATGGAGGGTGGTCATAACCAGCTCCAATGCAGACATGTTTTCAGTGGGATGAATATCCACCGGTATTCCACGACCATCATCTTCTACGGTTACGCTATTGTCAGCATGAATAACAACATGAATTCGCTCACAGTGACCCGCTAGTGCCTCATCAATACTGTTATCTACAACTTCCCATATTAAATGGTGGAGGCCTGTTTCAGCAGTATTGCCGATATACATTGAAGGTCGTTTACGAACAGCTTCAAGACCATCAAGAACCTTAATCTGTTCAGCACCGTAATCTTGTTTTTCTTCAGTCACTCTTTTTTCCTTTTTTGAAGAAATGAAAATATCTATCTTCATTTCTCGGGAGAGATATATATAAATATATGATATTTTTTGTTTTTATAACTGCATGGGCATAATAATACTTAAAAAGCCCTCGTCTCTGTCCGATTTCATCAAACAGGGACTATTGTTTGAATTGATATATGCATCCACACTGTCACACTCCATAACCTGAAGAGCTTCTATAAAATAGCGACAGTTAAAACCAAGAATTAATGGCTCACCACCATATTGAACATCTTGAATATCTTTGGCATTTCCAAGATCAATATTTTGTGAGCTTAAAATCATCTTTTCATTTTCAATTTCAAGCTGAATAGTATGAAAAACATCCTCAGTGAAAAGGTTGATTCGTTTAAGGGAATCAAGAAAGGGGATTCTTTCTATCTTAATTTTATTTTCAAGCTGAACCGCATTAACAATGGCACTGTATTGTGGAAACTCACCTTTTTTCAGGCGAATAATCATTATTGAATCACTTTCTTTTGCAATAAGTTGTTCTTTTTCAAACGAAATTTCTACTGTATCACGGTTATCACAGAATTTTTTCAATTCTTGGATACCTTTTTTTGGAATTAATGTTCCTGCTTGAATATTTAAGAGATCTATATCAGTGGCAACGTCTTTTTCCATGATAGAAAGACGATGACCATCGGAAGAGATCATTCGGATATAGGAGCGCCCCTCCTTCTTTTCTGTCTCAAAGAGGACATTGGTCAAGGAGTAGGCATTTTCCTCTTCATTGGCCACTGAAAAAATAACTTTTTCAATAAGATCTGAAAAAATACCCGCTTCAAAGGAAACAAAATTATCTTCTTTGAACTCAGGAAACTCAGGATACTCATTACTTGCTATACCTGCTAAATTATACGTACTTAACCCTGCAGAGATAACAACCCAGCTATTTTCAGTTTCCTGAATTGTAATATTTTCCGAACCTGATTCCCGTACAATTTCAAAAATCTTTTTACTGGGTAATGTAAGTATACCTTGGTCATGGATCTCAGCGGGTACCTTAACTCTTAATCCAACTTCAAGATCTGTTCCTGTGAGGATTAACCCATCATCATCGGTTTCTATCAGAATATTGGAAAGTATGGCCAAAGTGACTCGTTTGTTGGTGATGTTCTGGAGACTGTTTAATCCTTCCAGAAAATCGGATCTTGATATGGTGCAATTGAGTGTCATAGGAGTATCTCTTTATTATATAATCTTTTTATTATTGTTATTAAGGGGGTTAATATGTTTAAAAAGACAATAACATATTAAAATCACAGAATTTGTTATAATAACTATGTTGTATAAAAAGAAAGAAAATTTGTTAATTAATCGTTTTTAACAGCTTATTAACGAAGTTATGAATAAACTCTTAACAGAGGGTGTTAAGAATTTGTTAAAAACGTAAAAAACAATTAAAATTTTATTTGGAAAAACAACACGATAATTAGCAAGTTCACTTTGTGTATTGTAGTGCAAATAAGGTAAAAAAACAAGATTTTTTACCATTAAATTCTTTTCTTCAATCACGAATAAAAAAAGGTAGTATAAATGGATAAAAAGAGGATAGCCAAGCTCGATAATTTATTTATAACATCTTTAAATAACAATGTTTTCCCATGTGCTGGGATGGCTTTTTCAAAATGGAAGGGAGGTGGTTATCAGCGAGTTGAAAAATACTATGGTCTGGCTCAGGAGAAACCAGTAAATATTGAGCTTACAAAAGATCATTTTTTTGACCTTGCATCCCTTACTAAACCGCTTAGTACAGTTCTTCTGTTACTGACATTGTTTGAAAAAAGAATAATTTCCCCAAACACAGAACTAGGAACTTTACTTCCACACTGTTCCGAAGAGAAAAAAAGAATATCAATTCAGAACCTGATGTCACATAGTGCTGGCTTCATTCCTCATAGAGAATACTTTAAAGAACTAATTGATTTCCCGGAAGAAAAGAGAAAAGAAATTCTGTTAGAAAGGATATTGGAGGAAAAACTTGAATATGTGTATGGAGAAAAACATCGATACAGTGATATTGGGTATATGCTTCTTGGACTACTAATTGAAAAAATAACGGATAAAAATCTTGGGGAAGCGGCGGAAGGAATGATTTATAGGCCTTTACGGCTTGAAAAAGAGCTTTGTTTTCCAGGATTACATCAAACCAAGGGCTGTGCCTACGTAAACACAGAAAAATGCATATGGGACGAAATAATGCTTTCCGGGCGGGTGCATGATGATAATTGCAGAGTTATAGGGGGAATGGCAGGGCATGCTGGTCTGTTTGGGACCCTTAAAGGGGTTATGGGTCTGTGTGAAAAGTTGCTCGATCAATGGCGGGATAGAGATCATCATCCAGGGTATTCAAATGTATTTTTGAAAGAGACCTTAAAGAGGGTGGGGAATTCAAACTGGACCATGGGGTTTGATATGGTATCGGAGCAGGGATCAAGCAGTGGTACTTACTTTTCAAAGGAGAGTGTTGGTCATCTAGGCTTTACCGGAACCTCATTTTGGATAGATCCCATAAAGGGTTGTATCGCTGTGTTGCTTAGTAACAGGGTATATTATGGCAGGGATAACTGGAAAATTAGAGAGTTCAGACCAGCTTTTCATGATTTTTTAATGGGGTGAGAAGGTGTTCCATACCTATTGTTTATTCTTGAGTTTACAAAAAGAAAACCCCTTACTTAAAAAAAGTAAGGGGTTTTATATAAAAAAACAGAGCTGATACTAAAAAACTACCACCAGCAAATAGTCTGATCTGCTTCAAAAACTTTATCAACTAAAGCTTCATAATCGGGTGCATCTACATTGAGATCAAAAGACTCTGCGTCACGATCTCGTGAAACAATTTCGACCAGCTTCTTGGTTGTATCATCTGGTGCTGAACGATAAACATTAAGAATTTTCATAGTATATATACTCCTAAGCTTTAATAATGCCGTAAGGGACGATATGGGTCATATCTCGAAGTTTCTCACCTAATTCTTCAATAGTGATAGGTTCGAGGTCGTTGAGTTCGCAATTTGCAGCCTGGGTTGCGAATACATCACCTTCCATATCACGAAGCATTTCAAGAGACTCAGTCTGGAGCTCATTGAACTTCTCCATTTTTGGTTCATCCATTACGCAGCCGTACGCGTACATATTTTCTACAGCCAATCCAAGAGCCGAACGAATACCGTCAACGGTGCAGCTCTGATTGCGATACATCAGACATACTTTATTATATTCCATGGGAGACTCCTATAAACTTAAGTAACAATCGTAATCTTCAATGATAATTCCATGCTGAGCCTGAGTAGCCATTTTGTTGGCTTCAAGACCTTCTGGAACGTCATCAATATCATATCCCATGTTTTTGTAACTATCTACACAGATAGAAACATCATCAGCTATTTTGCAAAGCTCAGGAAAACCTGCTTCTTTTTTAGCATTATGAGTGGCATCCCAACTAAAAAATACTTTAACGTTGGAACCCTTAGCTTTAGCAGCTTTGGTTATTCCCATGACGTGCTTAAACTGGTCTGGGTTTGTTACAAATATTCCGAGACTTTTTGACATATTATCCTCCAGGAAAGTAAAACTTAAGTGGTAATTAAAAGAATTAAAAAAGTTGTGGAATTAACCTTTTTTAACGAAAAAACTAATGTAACCAGATTGCTCCTTCTCACCAAGGTACTCATGTCCTGCTCGGCTACACCAACCAGGAAGGTCATTTCTGGAACCGGGATCGGTACCATCTATCTGGAGAATATCACCAGAAGATATCTTTCCAATCTCTTTTTTGGTACGAAGAAGAGGCATGGGACAACTTAATCCCTTTGCATCAAGTGTGGCAGCTACAGCAATTCCGTCTTCAGCAACTTTAAGGTCACTCATGGGGGTTTTCCTCCAGGAAATATTGTTTCAATAGACTGTTAAACTTAATTGTTTGCATAGTCTTAAAATGATCAACTCTGTGCTCACTACAAACACATATAAGATATCAATAAGACGTATACTTTAGGCGCAAGGTTATGTCAAGAGCAAAATGAATGGCTATTCAAGCTTTCACTTAGTTGTTAATTTATTGTTTTAATGCGATATTTACGCAAATTTTACGAGTTAATATTAGCTTGTTTTTTCCATAGTAGCTTGACAAATGCTGTGGTCAAGGGTAAGAAAACTTTAATTTAGATAATAAACCGTTACTAACACAAAGATTTAACGGAAGGAGGAGAAGGCATGAGTGAAGAAAGTGTGATGGGAAGTAAGGTGAAAGATCTTTACAAAACCTGTTGTAAGTCAGAATGGAATCCAACGGTGGCAGGGGTTATCGTTGCGGTTCTTTCAATTTTGATAATGGCTTGGTGGCGTCCATGGGGTGCCGTTGGAGCCATTCGTAACTGGGGTGATTGGATTATTTATGGGTTGAATACTATCATCGGAGCCGAGGAAGGATTGCTCGGACTGTATGACGAGGCACCCAGAGGGATTTTTTCAGGATCCGGCTCAGTAATTGGTATCGGCTTTATTGCCGGAGCGTTTATTTCGGCCTGTCTTGGAAAAGACTTTGCTCTTCGGTTTCCACCCTATCGTGAGATGGTTAAAGCTGTCATTGCCGGTATCTTAATGGGGATTGGCGCGACACTTGCTGGTGGTTGTAATGTTGGTGGTATGTACAATGCAATCGGAAACCTTGCAGCTAACGGCTTCACCATGTGGATCGGTTTGGTTGGTGGTGTTTTACTTGGTCTGAAGTTGCTCTATATGGAAATGGAGTATATTACCTGGGGGGATGGCGGATCGGGAACCATTAATGTTCCAAATGTTCTGCAAAACCTTCTGGCCGTTGCCGCCTTAGGGGCACTTATTTGGGGTGCTTATACCTATGCCGGGAATGAAGACAGTGACTATTTGGCTTCTTTAGGTGGTGTTATTCTAATTGCTGCTGCCCTTGGCTACACCATGCAGCGTGGCCGCTGGTGTATGGTTCAGGGATTTCGTGAGCCTCATATGACCGGAGACTGTACCCTTGCTAAATCAGTTGCATTATCTATCCTGATTCTTGCTATTGGTGGTACCGTTCTCAAATATGCTGTGCCGGTAGCTCATGGTGGCGAATCTGTTCTCAATCCCATCAACTATGTACGTGGTACATTTGGCTGGGGATCTGTGGTTGGCGGATTTATTTTTGGGCTTGGTGCTATGCTGGCTGGTGGTTGTGGTTCCGGTACATTATGGCGTGTTGGCGAAGGTCAGGTAAAACTGATTATGGTGGTTCCTTTCTTTGCCATTGCCAATTCACTGATGACCAAATGGTTTCAGAATTTTGGACCAGACGAGATTAATCTTGAAAAATCAGGTGCTCTTGGTTCCTATGTATACCTTCCAGATGTAATGGGATATGGCGGAACACTTGCCATGATCGCATTTATTATGATGGTTTGGTATCTGGTTGTGACCTGGAATGAAGATACCAACAAGCTGATTGTCCCTATGTGATTACCACTTTTTTTATAATCACTTCTGCTACCCACAGTGCAGAGGGCTTGTAACATCAAAATCGCAGTCTCTCCAGATAAGAGACTGCGATTTTTTTTGGTTTTTAACAGGAATTATTTTTTGTAATTCGACATTCACGCATTTCTTTTATAGACTACACTATGGATTCAAATCAGTTACGAAAAGAGACTCTGATACAGCGTGATATGCTCTCAGCGGATGAACGAAACGGTAGAAGCAGTATGATTCTAGGAAGCTTGCTTGAGCAGGATTTTTTTCAATCTGCAGAGACTTTTTTTTGCTACGTTAATTTTCGATCCGAGGTCGCTACACGTGTTCTTATAGAGACCCTATTACAAACTGGAAAAAAAGTTGTGGTTCCCGTAACCCTTCTTCAGGATAAAAATTTGCTTGCCGTTTCCATTACCAATCCAGATAGAGAACTTGCTCCCGGTTACTGCTCCATCCCTGAGCCGATTGTTGAAATTCGTGAAAAGCAGGTGCTTTCTCCTGATATAATTGATATTATTTTTCTTCCAGGGTCAGTTTTTGACGAACGTTGCGGGCGAATGGGCTATGGTGGAGGATATTATGATAGGTTTGTCTCCCAAAAAGCCCCACAGGCACTACGGGTTGGACTTGCCTATGAAGTTCAAATGGTGAAACAAGCCCCCCTGCAAGCCCATGATGAACTGCTTGACTATGTTGTCACTGAAAAACGTATAATTGCAGGAAGCCGATAAAAAAATCGTTGGAGAAAGCATGCGTAAAACAGCAATTTTTAGGGATTCTCTTTTTTTAGATCATGATCCAGGTTTTGATCACCCGGAATCTCCCCTGCGCTTAAAGGTAATTAACGAGGTGTTGGATAAAAAAGAAGTACATGACTGTTTTGTGTATCCGGGGTTTGATTCTGCAACGCATAAAATCATCAACCTTATTCACAGTAAAAACCTTATCAATAGAGTTGCAGAAACAGCCGGCAAGATATTTGATGTACTTGATCCCGATACTAAGACCTCACCTGACTCCTATGCGGCAGCTATTCTTGCAGTTGGTGCACTTGTAAAGGGGGTGGACCTTTTACTAGCTGACAAAATTGATAATGGTTTTGCGCTGGTTCGTCCTCCTGGGCATCATGCTGAGAAAGATCGCTCCATGGGGTTCTGCCTGTTTAATAACGTTGCGGTGGCAGCTCAATATGCGATATCTCACTGTGGTTTGAAGCGAGTGATGATCGTTGATTGGGATCTTCATCATGGGAATGGCACTCAGGATTCTTTTTACGATAGCGATAAGGTGCTCTATGTATCTACCCATCAATTTCCTTTCTTTCCCGGAACCGGAGCACTTGATGAAACAGGAAAAGGAAGGGGAGAAGGATATACGGTTAATATCCCCCTGCCCGGATACCAGGGAGATGTGGATTTTGCAACAATTTTTGATGATATAATTGTACCCGTAGGCAGAGAGTATAAACCGGAACTGATTTTAATATCCTGTGGTTTTGACATCTATAAAGATGACCCGCTTGGTGCTATGGAGGTCACTTCGGATGGCTTTGCCTATCTTACTAGATGTATGGTACGGCTAGCTGAAGAGGTGTGTGGCGGAAAGTTGCTGGTAACTCTAGAGGGTGGTTATGACACGAGTGGACAGCGGGATGGTGCCATGGCTGTGCTGTCGGAACTTCTGGGGGAAGCACTTAATACGGGGTACTCAACAAATCTTGATAAGAAACGTGCAGCGAATCTTTGTGAACAAAAGTCCATGCATCCCGCCATTGATCAAGCAAGGGATGTTGCAAAAATGTTTTGGAAATTGTAACATTCAACTTTATACGGAGTATTTTTAAGCGGATGCAGTTAAGTACTTGTTTTGTTATGGATGTTTAGTTTTTTTTGAGGGTCAAAAAAGTGGAAACAGTGCATACAAAAATTCTGGTAGCCGATGATGACAAGATGGTACGCACTACTGTGTCCAAGATTCTGGAAATGTTTGGTCATGAAGTTACCGCAGTCGATGATGGAAAATATGTCGCAGAAATTATAGATGATTCCTACGATGTTATTCTGCTTGATATCAATATGCCCGGTATGGATGGTTTTGAAACTATCAATGCATTGAATAAACTTGAATACGATATCCCTGTTATTTTTCTGACCGGAGCCGGCTCTATGGATTATGTGGTGAAGGCCATTAATCTGGGCGCCTATGATTTTCTGACGAAACCCATTGAGGATCTCGATATCTTTAATGTGAAGATTCGCCGTGCCATTGAAAAACGGATGTTTATCCGGCGGGAGATTCACTATAAGCGGGAGCTTGAAGATGATGTTCGGGCAAAAGCGGTCGAACTGGAAGAAACTAATAAGCTTTTGCTTCAGTACAGTCACAGTCTCGAAAATGCAACCGTTCAGCTTATGTCCAGTCTCCAGAATGCGATGGAGGAGAAGGATTTTTATACAGCGGGACATACCATGCGGGTCACAGAATATGCGGTGCTTCTAGGTATCGCCATGCATATCTCAGAGAGTGATCTGGCTACTCTACGTCGTGCGGCACAGTTTCATGATATTGGAAAACTGGTGATAGATCTTTCCTGCATTCAAAAACCTGGAAAACTAAACGATGAGGAGTGGGCGCTTATTCGTAAACATCCCGTTGTCGGGGCTACTATTATCAAACCTCTGGGGTTTATGGATAGAGAGCACTTTATTATTCGTCATCACCATGAGCGTATGGATGGCAAGGGGTACCCGGATGGACTGAAGGGTGATGAGCTTGATTTGCTAACAAAAATATTAATTGTGGTGGATAGTTATGACGCCATGACCTCAAGAAGGAATTATCGTCGTAATATGACCATGGAAGAGGCTGTTGAAGAATTGAATAACTGTATGGACTCCCAGTTTGATAGGGAGTGTGTGCTGGCGTTTAGTGAAGCCATTGTAAATTTCACATCTACGGCAGATGCTTTTTCACAGGAGTATCTGGAAAATTTTAAAATTGACCAGGATAATTAATCCGTTTTTTTAACCTGTAAGAGAATCCCTTTAAGAGATAAAGAAAAGATACTGTAATGAAAATAACGCGTAACGAAGTAGAACATGTCGCAACACTGGCCAGGCTGAATATGAGTGAAGAGGAGTTAGACCGAATGACAGGCCAACTCGACACCATTCTTTCCTATGTGGCTAAACTTGATGAGTTGGATACAGCAGGGGTGGTTCCCACCACACATGCCTTTTCTATTAACAACGCCTTTAGAGAAGATGAGGTACAGGAATCCCTTCCCCTTAAGGAGGCTTTGGCCAATGCTCCAAAAGATAATGGGGAGTCCTTTGTAGTACCTAAAATTATATAAACCGTACTAAAGATTTCTGTTTGGCTACTTCTTCCTGTTGTTTTTGTAGTGGAAAAGATATAAAAATTTTGGACCATTTATGGTTTTTTATTCCGAGGCGTTTTAAGCAATGAATCCGTATGAGTTAAGCATCAGTCAAGCAAGAGTGGCCCTTGATGACGGCAAACTGTCGTCCCGGGAATTAACAGCCAGTTGTCTGGACCGTATTAAAAATGTAGATAGCAGCATCAATTCTTTTATCCGTGTTACGGAAGAAGAGGCCCTTGAACAGGCCGCTGCCGCGGATAAACTAATTACAGCAGGGGCCGCTGCTCCCCTCTGTGGTATCCCTTTTTCCATAAAAGACCTCCTTTGTACACGGGGGGTGACCACCACCTGTGGCTCGAAGATACTTGAAAACTTTGTTCCTCCCTACGATGCAACGGTTGTGGAAAAATTAAAAAACCAGGGAGCTGTTATTGTTGGAAAGGTAGCCATGGATGAATTTGCCATGGGATCTACTTCAGAGAACTGTTCCTTTGGAGTGCCAGAAAATCCATGGAAAAGTGGCTATGTTGCTGGAGGATCATCCGGAGGATCGGCTTCTTCTGTTGCTGCCATGGAATGTCTCGGCTCGCTTGGCTCGGATACCGGAGGTTCCATCAGGCAGCCCGCATCCCTATGTGGAGTGGTTGGTATGAAACCAACCTACGGTCGGGTTTCCCGTTATGGGCTGGTGGCGTTTGCCTCGTCCCTTGATCAGATTGGTCCTTTGACCCGTGATGTCACCGATGCGGCAATGATGATGAATTGTATTTCCGGGTATGATAAACGGGATTCAACATCGGTTAAACAGGAGCTTCCGGATTTCACAGCGTCGCTCACCGAAGGGATGAAGGGGATGAAGGTCGGGGTGCCTAAGGAGTACTTTGGCGAAGGGCTCGATCCCGAGGTGGCTAAGGTGGTTGAAGATGGTATCCAGTCTCTGAAGAGCTGTGGTGCTGAGCTTGTGGAGGTCTCCTTACCTCATACGGAGTTTTGTGTGGCTGTCTATTACCTTATTGCATCTGCGGAGGCGAGCTCGAACCTTGCACGCTATGACGGGGTTGTGTACGGATATCGTGATCAAGATGCAGAGTCACTGATCGATATGTACCGTGATACCCGTTCTGCAGGCTTTGGGGACGAGGTAAAACGCCGTATTCTGATCGGTACTTATGCCCTTTCTTCCGGCTACTATGATGCCTACTACAAAAAGGCTTCCCAGGTTCGTACGCTTATTCTAAACGACTTTCGGAAGGTTTTCGAGTCATGTGACCTGATTGCTTCCCCGGTCACCCCGACCCCTGCGTGGAAACGCGGAGCTCATGCCGACAATCCTCTTGCCCTCTATTTGTCAGATATTTTAACAATATCAGCGAACCTTGCCGGAATACCTGGGGTATCTGTTCCGGGCGGGTTCAGCAGTGAAGGGCTTCCGGTAGGTATTCAGTTGCAGGCACCTCATTTTCGTGAAGATACGCTCTTTAAAGCGGCATATAATTTAGAACTTGGAACCCAACTGGGCAACAAGTGCCCAGACATCGGTTAACAGGTGATTCTTATTCAACGGAGACTATCACGGTGAAAGCAAAGGTTCCTGAACATATTAAATCCATAGTTCCCTATCCTCCCGGGAAGCCAATCGAAGAGCTGGAACGTGAGTATGGGGTGCAAGACTCCATAAAGCTGGCCTCTAACGAAAATGCCTGGGGCTCATCACCTAAAGCTATTGAGGCTATTGGTGATGCGCTAACAACCCTGCACAGATATCCAGATGGCTCCAATTATTACCTGGTGCAGGCCATTGCAGAAAAGATGGGCTTTTCCCCGGATGAGATTATTGTTGGAAATGGGTCCGATGATATTATCGAGCTTCTGGCGAAGGCGTATGTAGAGGCAGGGGACGAAGTAATCACCAGCCATCCCTCTTTTCTTATGTACCAGAAAGTGGTTCAGGTGAGAGGGGGAGTGAATATTGTTTTCCCTTTAAAAGAGATGCATCATGATCTTGACGCAATTCTTGGGGCAGTCACCGATCGCACCCGTCTTATATTTCTCGACAACCCGAATAACCCCACTGCAACAGCTATAAATCCTGGTGCTTTGTATACCTTTCTCAGTGAGGTGCCGGAAACAGTCATTGTGGTACTCGATGAGGCGTATAGAGATTTTATGGATTCTGAGATGCAGGTGGATGTGTATTCTCTTATCAAGAACTCCAAAGGCCGGTGTGGGGTTGTCGCTCTACGTACTTTTTCCAAGGCGTACGGACTTGCAGGGCTTCGTGTGGGCTATGGGCTGATGAGTGCTGAGGTGGCGGGATATCTGCATAGGGTACGGCAACCGTTTAATGTCAATCAACTGGCTCAAGTTGCTGCCGTTGCTGCTTTAAATGATACTGAATTTTACGAGCAAACACTCCAAAAAACGAAGGCAGGTATGGTGTGGCTGCAGGAAAAAATTGATAATATGGGATGTGTCAGCTACCCGTCCCAGACAAATTTTTTCCTTGTTGATGTGAAGGGGGATGCAACAGCTCTCTATGAAGCCATGCTGCACAAAGGGGTTATTATTCGTTCTATGAAGGCCTACGGCTACACCAACGTTATTCGGGTGACGGTGGGGAAAACCGAGGAAAATTACCGGTGTGTCCATACTTTAAAAAATTGCCTCCATGAGCTTGGTTATGTCTCCTAAACTCAAAGAAAAAATTGTCACCATTGATGGTCCTTCCGGGGTTGGAAAATCCACCGTGAGTCGCAGGGTGGCAGCAGGGCTTGCTTTCACCTATCTTGATACCGGGGCAATGTACCGGGCTGTTGGTTTAAAGTTGAAGAATAGTGCTATTGATCTTGAAGATGATCGTGCCGTTCGTAACTGTCTTGAAAACACATCTTTATCATTACTGCCAGCTGCCTCTGAAACAGAAGATGTCGGGGTGTTGCTCGACGGTAATGATGTGAGTCTGGAGATTCGTACTCCTCAGATGGCCATGGTGGCATCGAAGGTTTCGGCACTTCCCGCTGTTCGTGAAAAGCTCACCCTGATGCAGCAGGAAATCGGAAGGAAGGGAATGGTTGTTGCTGAAGGACGGGATACCGGAACGGTCGTTTTTCCGCAAGCGGCGTGGAAGTTTTATCTTGATGCGGCCCCGGTTGTGCGCATGAAGAGACGGGCTGATCAACTCCGTGTACAGGGAAAAGAGGTCGATGAGGAAGAGTTGCTCGCTATGATAGTAAAACGTGACCACGATGATCAGAACCGGACCATTGCTCCTCTGTGCAAGGCTGTCGATGCCCAGACCGTTGATACGGGTGTTTTGAGTATTGATGAAGTGGTGGAGACGATGTTACTGGAGATTTCCCGTCACTCTCTTTAAGAGATATATTGAAGAAGATCTGAATAGGATGAATACAAAAAGGGGCCTGGAAGATAGTTCTTCCAGACCCCTTTTGTGGTTCAATATGAGCGGTATATCACTCGACGATAAAATCAGCACGTCTGTTCTGGGACCAGTCCAGATCGTTTTGACCAAGGAATAGCTGGCGTTCCTCACCATAACTGACTGTACGAATGCGGGCCGGATTAATACCCAAGTTTACCATATACTCTTTGGCGTTAATGGCACGACGTTCACCAAGGGCCAGGTTATATTCGTTGGTTCCCCGTTCATCGGAGTTTCCTTCAATAACGATCACTGCACCGGGTGTATCTTTCAGGTAGGTGGCATTGACACTAAGGATGGGGGCCATCTCTGAACTGATTCCAGCCTGGTCAAAGTCAAAATAAATGGGACTGAAGACCATTGACGAGCGACCATAGGTGCGGCGATATTCTTCAGATTGTTGATCGGCACCGTTGTTGATTGAGAGGTTTCCACTATTGGGACCACCAGTGGAGTCCATGGATTCTTCTCCTGCCATTCCTGTTTCCGAATAGGTACCTGCAGCCGGATAGTTTATATTGGTTCCACCGGACATTGCAGAGCCGTCGGCGGCGGTTCCCTCTGGAGGAACAACGGATTTTTTGCTGCATGAGCTTAGTATAATAATTGAAGAAAGAAGAGCGGTGGTGATAAAAACTGATTTAACCATCGGATTCATAAAGGACCTCGTTTCAGGAAAAGACGGATTAGGGATTAAGGAAATAGTTCGTGTCTCCATTGAGTTACATTGTAGTCGGTAGAGAAGAGACGTCAAGATTTTTTCGCTTGCTCTGTAACTTACAGCGTTATTGTCTTGCTACAGACTGGTGATCGTGGTAACGATTTTTACATTAGATAGAAGTGGCACTTTACAGAAGGTTTCTGTGGAGCCATATTCATTTTTACAGGAGAAAAAAATGTTCAAAAAAATCGTACTTACTCTGGCGATGTGAAGTGGCCCCCAAATCAAGGACAAATATTGTAATATTTAAGGTGTGTAGTTTAGCGTTCTCTTATGCTGCTATCGCAGCTGCTTCTTCGCCCCAATAGACTTCTGCCGGGGTCTTTCCTGAAAAG